>Ga0302320_10000609_pt1 | contig 85175 bp, 73 predicted proteins | sample Bog_T0_3_FD_202130 | JGI IMG/M metagenome (GOLD analysis project Ga0302320, IMG submission 202130) | Peat permafrost microbial communities from Stordalen Mire near Abisko, Sweden - Bog_T0_3 | ecosystem: Environmental > Terrestrial > Soil > Wetlands > Peat | place: Sweden: Abisko, Stordalen Mire...
CCAGTCGCCCAGTTCATCTCCCACGACGCGCCCGCTTTTGTTGACCGGGCGGAGCAACCGTCCGGCACTGTGGCCGGCCTCGGCCGTCCAGGCGTCGATCAGTTGCTTGACCCACAGGGGCACGGCCACGGTGCGGACGCGACCGCCTTTGCCGCGCATATCGGCGATCACCCAGCGGCCCTCGCGCTGCTGAATATCCTCCACCTTGAGCGCGGCCAGCTCGGCCCGGCGCAGAGCGCAGCCCACCAACAAAGCCAGAATTGCCGCATCGCGCTTACCCTTGAGGGTCGAGCGATCGGGCACGGTGAGCAGTTCCCTTGCCTGCTCGCGGGTTAGCCAGTTGCCCAGGCGGGTTCCCTGCTGGGGGATGTTGGGAATGTCGGCCATCTGCGCGGCCTGCTCACCATTGAGGATGCCGTTGCGCTTCGCCTCTCCGATCAGCTTGCGCACCGCTGAGAGCCGGACATTGATGGTCGAGGGACTCAGTTCCCGTGCAATCATCTGGGCGCGATACTCCATCAGAAGATCGCGGGAGAGCGGCTGCTTGCGCAGTTCACTGAATGCGAAGATTTCATCAAGCGCCTTGGCATAGTTGCGCCGCGTGTGCGGTGAGACCACCGCTTTGAGAACCATCTGACACAGAGCGATGATGCCGGCGTTTGGCTCTGGAGCAGAAACGGCAAGCGCAACGCTCTCCATTAGGTTTCCTCACGGTCCCTTTGCTGCTTCATCTCTTTGCGCAGCTTGGTGACGAGGGCTTCGAGATCCTCGACCGTCGGCAGCTCGTCCCGCACCGGGCTGGGGAGTTCGCGCGTCACCCGGTAGGTGGAGACTCCAATAGGCTTGTTGACATCGCGTAGCGCATATTCGACCACTGTATTGGTCCGGCCTTCGCAGAGCAGAAGACCCAGAGTCGGGCCATCTTGCGGAGTGCGGATCAGATCGTCCGCAGCGGAGAGATAGAAGTTGAGCTTGCCTGCATATTCTGGCTTGAAGCGTTTTGTTTTCAACTCGATAACAAAGTAGCTATGCAACCGGAGATGGTAGAAAAGCAGATCGATGTAAAAGGTCTCGTCGCCGACCGTGAGCGGCACCTGGCTGCCCACAAAAGCGAAACCCCGACCGAGTTCGAGAATCAGGTCGCGCAGATGGATGAGCAGGCCGCGCTCGAGTTCTCGTTCCTGGAACGAATCGGCCAGTGTGAGGAAGTCGAAGTTGTAGGGGTCTTTCAGAATCTGCTCGGCCAGATCGGAGCCGGGCGGAGGCAGTGTGCGCTGGAAGTTGGTGAGCGACTTCCCTTCCCTCTCATGCAGACGACCGGAAATCTGGAGAACGAGAATATTTTGGCTCCAGCCGTATTCGAGCGCGGCGCGCAGATACCATTCACGGGTGGGACGGTCCTTGATCCGGTCCAGTACGCGCAGATTGTGGCCCCAGGGCAATTGTGCAATGAGCTGTTGCACAATTGACTCTTCCGGCCAGGCCGCGGCAAGAGCCCTCATATATTTGAGGCTGCGCGCACTGTACCCCTCGACGCCGGGAAATTCGTTTTGCAGGTCACGTGCCAGACGGTCGATGATCTTCCCGCCCCAGCCCTCGGCCTGCTGGCGGTCGAGAATCTCCCGGCCAATGGACCAATAAAGCAAAACCAGCTCCCGGTTGACGGCCAGGGCTGCGCGCACCTGGGCGGCGTGGATGCGGGTTTTCAACTCCTGAAGGAGTTCGGGATATCCGGCGGGAGGCTGGAGAGAATTTTTCATTATTCAATCTTTCTTTTGAAACCGATAGTGCTATGCTACCTTCGTACACCCGGATGAACCCCTGTCGCATGGTCGATATGTGCTCCGGGTAATCGAATGTCGCCCTCGGGCGGCATTCAACAAATCGTATGCTCTCGTCTGCGAGCAGATTCCGAATTGTCGCCACGCTGTGGCGACTTTGTTCCGGAGGAGATCTGCCGCCGCTTCCCTTCCCTTCCCTTCCCGATTTCCTGCGATTCCATTCATTGAGCCACAAATCCACGCAAAATCAGTATACGCCAATATCTACAACGACAATCAACAATGTCGTAGGTAATTTATTTCCTCAACCAAGAAAAGAAAAACCGCATAGACCATTCTTTCAATGTATCTGACCCAAATCTATTCAGATTGACCGAGATCACTCTCCGGAACGCCGATGCAACCAAGATGAATTCCCGATTGGAGTAAACTCTTCCATGCCATAGAGCCAACAATAATCAATTCAACAACTTACAAGACCACGGTGGCTACCTAAGTCCTTGTAAGCACGTGCATCCCAGAGAACCAGCGTATCGCAAAACGTATCGCGCTTCCAACTGCGATGGCTGTGCGCCGCTGTCCTGTCGAGGCTACGGCATGCAAAGCTGTAAGAATCTGCCTGGCGACAATGTTCTTGCGGGTTTGGATAGGGATGGTTTTAATCCCGTAGCAAGGTTGATTCCAATCTATCGGTCTACCCGGAATGTATAGGTCGCGACCTGCTCGAAGCCACCTGACAACTCGTGGCTCAGGACGATCTGATAGTTGTCGGGTGTCAAAAGGTATCCAGGGACCAAGAGCGTTAGACTTTTACTTGTCTTTTCAGAGTCAGAAGGGCGCAATTCCTGCGTCCATATTTTTTGACCGTAGACGGTTAGCAAGTCTTCGCGCACTACACTCGCCGGAGTTCCTACCAAGTGTAGAGTGATCTTGACAATTTCTGCCCCCGGGGGAACCTCCAGATGCTTCAATCCTCCAATTCCCCGCGTGAGACCAGGGTCGAGCACCAGGGCAGCGATCTGCGCATCGCCTTTCCGTTGAGGTGCAGAGAGTGTCGCAGATGTGTCAGTCCTATTCAATTCCGCAGTCAATTCAGCTATGTTTGTTCTTTGCTGAACGACGTCCTGCATCAGGTGATCGATGTCGGCTGTTGCCTGGAGGTTTTGGGCTGACAGATAGGCCGTCCGCCGATAATCTCGGACCCCAAGGACAACCAGTCCGATGAGTGCTCCTGCAAAGGCCAAGCGGGAAGGGGCGAGCAGAGTCGCGAGCCAGGATGGCAAGGTAGGAAAGAATGCAATCTGTGGGCTAACTTGAGCCCCGCAGAGCCTAGCAGCAATCTTCGTTTGCCAGCCTGCAGCTGAACTGGAAAGATTGGCAATCCGGGCCTCTTCTTCCGGAGTCAACTCCTCAGCGAAGTCCGCAATTGCCTCGCGCAGGAGTGGCCCACAGTGATCACATTGGACCGCGTGGTTCACGTAGTTATCCGAATTTTCGGTAGTGATTCCAGCCGCAACCTCTATCCACACAATGTCAGGCGGGCACTGCGGGCTTGGTGCTCCGGGCGCATTGGGCTTGAGAAGGGCCAATCGCTCCATCGCTCTTTCCTGCTCTCGAACTCGCGCATGGCAAATCTCACAGGCATTCAGATGCGTAAGTGCGATTTCTTGGGCTTTTCGGTCAAAAGTTGATTCCTCATTCTCGCTCCGATCAAGCCGGAGAAGCCCATCGATTTGGTCGTCGTTCAAATGCGATTCCAAGGCTGCTTCTCCTTTCTAAAACGATTCTGCGGATAATATCCCTTCGCCTGAGCCCTTCAAATCTTCACGCAACCGACTTTTCGGGATCGCCATTCGTTCTCGCAACTCTCTAGTAATGCGTAGGATGAGGCTTTCAACGCCCTTTGTCGTGAGGCCTATTCCTGGTAGAGCCGCGATGGCTCCTGCCGAAAGGCCCACGCGGAAATAGAGCCAAAAAATTCTGCTGTTTCGATCCCGGTCTGCCCCAGAGACACACCTATCCAACTGGCGTTGAATTTCCTCTAGCAAGACAGCTCGCTCGATTGCCTTCGCACTTCCCGCACTATCGTCGCCAGCAACAGGAACAAAGTCCTCCGCCATGCCAGCCACCTGATTCGCTCCTCGCCTTTTGCTGTTCAAAGCCTTGAAATGATCGTGCACAACATTGGCGGTGATCACCTTCACGTAGCCCACAAAAGCCTCCGGTTGGCGATGCTCGAACTCCTTGATAATGCGACAGTTATTCCCGCATAGCTTCAGGTATGTCTCCTGAATCAAATCATCCGCTGTCTGATTGGAGCAATCTCCCCACCGGGCTGCCGTTCGCAGGACCACGGTTGCGATCAGGCGGTGAAATCTCTGAACAAACTCCTCCCAAGCCGCGACATCCCTCAAGGTTGAGCATCGCTGCACAAGCTCCTCAGTCGAAATGTTGGAGTATTTCGCCACTGGAATTCTGCGCATTGCGAAGATTCTACAGAATTTGCCTGCCACTTCGACAAAATTTATGAGGGTTTTAATATGGTTCGATTTGAAACCTTTGAAGGGATGTTGACCGTTCCGTCGTTCCTAGGAACATCTGTGCCAATCATTGGGTGCTAGCTCGACAGCAACCCTGAAAACATCCAACCACGCCCCTGAACTAGTCCTTTTCATAGGAGGTCCTTCAATGAATTCCCTGCGTTTCCCTGCCTTGGCTGTCTTCCTGTTGATCCTGACCGCCGCGCCTGGTTTCGGCCAGGTTTGTACCACGACAAAGTACCAGTACACAATGGCTTGCTTGCCCACCGTTGTCGTAAGTTCCAATTTTAGCAGCAACACATATGACGTTGATCCCAAGGGAAACTACTGGAATTCTTTCTACCAGAGCCCTTTCCTCATTACCCCCTCGGTGCCGTTTGCGATCGGCGCGCAATATGCCATGCAGGTAGCCACTGCGCCCTCCGCGGCGACTGCAACCGGGTATATCTTCAGCTTCAAGAACGGCGCGCTTTCCGCAAAGCCCGCCGACCTGGGTCCATTTGTGAGCGATCCGCCGCAAACCCTGGGAAAACAGCGGATGTTCGTGGGCGTCTCCTATCAATATATGAATTTCACAAAGACCGGCGGCAAGAACGTAAGCAGTATTCCATTCGCGATAGAAGCTGAGGATGAATACTTTTATGGATCGCCCGGTGGAATAACGGGATCCATGTCGCTCGACATGCAGAGCTTGAATACCTACGTCGCGTACGGCGTCACAAATCGCTTGGACCTCTCTGTCATCATTCCATGGTCCCGAGCCGCAATGACATTTAGCACTTCCTGCCCCTCTAAGGCGCAGACATATAATTATTATGGTGTCACTTCCTGCACCTTGTTTGATGGAAACACAGGCCTCTCCGATACCAACGGCGATCAGATATGGGATGCGTTCATCTTCGGACAGGGCTCAGAGTCACTAACAAGCCAAGGCATCGGCGATGTGACTGTTCGTGGCAAGTATGAATTGAAGAAGACCGACCATCAAGGGCTGGCAGTGGGCTTGGAGTATCGCCTTCCCACAGGTGATCCGCTGAACTTTCGTGGATCCGGCGCGACCGGAGTCCGGCCGTTCCTGTCCTGGGGCTACAACGGCAGGATTTCACCGCACGCCAACATCGGGTTCCAGTATAACGGAAGCTCTAAGAACGAGGTCCGAGACAACATTCAATACAGTTCCGCCGATGGGTTCACCTATTCCGACACATTGACGGCCACTAAACTTCCTGACTCGTTTACCGCCACGGTTGGCGCCGATTTCGCGGTTACGCGCCGGTTGAATCTGGACGCCGATCTGCTTGAGCGCGTCTTCAGCGACGACGGAAGCAGCGCTTTTAAGCCCTCCAGTTTTCCCGCGACCCCCACTAATCCCGGGTTCCAAGCGCCGGTCTCATTCACCGGCGTGGACGAGAAGAGCACGGTTATTCTTGGCGCAAAGGGCAAGTTGACCAATCATCTGCTCTTCGGCGCCAGCGTGATGATCGACGCGAGCAACAACGGGCTAAGCTATAGCCCCTCACCGATGGTGACCGTTTCCTACGACTTCGGGACTACCAAATAGGACAAGACGGCCGAATCATCCCCTCACGGGACATCCGGCCTGCCGGGTGTCTCGTGTTTCAGGTCTGCTTGAGCTTGCACAGGTCAAAGAGGCGGCATGCTGACTCCATATCAGGAACTCTTGCTGGGAGATGTTGGCGCACCGGAAACGGGTTACGGCACGCCTTTGGCTGGCTGGACCGGGCAGCAGCCATTCTTCAAAGGCCCGCCGGACCCAAGCCCCTTGGGAGCGCTTACACCGGATCTAGCTCTAACATTTGTGGGCGGAGTCTATATCCTGCTCCGAACTAAGCGAAGTATCACTGTCTATCGCGGCTATGAATCGGCGGGGCTTCAAGCGCCTTTCGGGAAAGAACATCTGAGCTATATTCGGGGCCTGGTAAGCCAGCGCAGACCTGGCAAGCCGGACGGTTTGTGGTGGACGCCGGCTCGACCGAGCATGAAGATCGACAACTTGAGACTAGCCTCGATGCATCGCGAGCAGCACCGCGCCAACAGCGCGATCAAGCTGGAATGGAACCGCCTGGATTTTTATCTGGAGAGCGAGTTACCCACGGGGTCTCTGATTTATGTAGGACGTGTCGCTCCGCAACAAGAGGCCGCCGCATATGGCAGCGCGAAATACGGTGGCGGCGGGTACCAATTCCGTCTCACGGATTCGCCGGAGCGAGTACTGCGCTGGATGAGACGCTACGTTAGTGTTTGAAGCGATCAAAGCCCAAAGCCGGCCATATCAGCTACTCGGCCGACTCAGGGGTCGCAAAGTCAAGCAGGGCGTCCTCAGCGTCCGCTCGGCAAATGTTCTATCAAAAGCTGACGCGCTGTGAAAGTCATGGCTGTCCCTCTTGACCGAGGATCTAACTTGAGGGGTAGAGGATCGCGATGTGCAGATGCCTACACGAAGAGAGGTTTATGCTGCACACTCGAAACGGCCAAATGGTATTTTCGACGCACTGTTTTTCCGAGGAGGGACGCATTTATGGCAGATCAATCGGTTGTTCGGATGCGAGATTTTCTTCAAGCTATTACACAATGCAGCGCGAAAGACGCTTTTGACGCCGAAAATGAGTTTTGTTCCAGCCAGGAGGCCCAAAAGGCTCTTATGGTTGCATGCGGCGGTTCAGTCGCGTCAACGGCGTATGGCGTATATCTGGTGTACATCGGAGGGATAGTCACCCTTTCCACCGGCGGCACTGCGGCGGCTACAACGGTACCCGCTGCAGCCGTGGGAGCGGTGATGGGGCTTGCAGGTGGTTACGGGATCAAGCGGTACTGTATAGATCTTGTCAGCAATGGAATCGAATCCGTTTCGCGGGAACAGGTCCATTACGGTGCGATGCGGAAAAGCCAAGAACCCTGACTGGCAGCTCGTGCCGGCAAAAGGTCAGGCAGCGCAGTTGCTTGCTTTTCTTATGGACGCACGCCACGTGCTTTTGCGAGTTATAAGGCGCGCACAGAGCCCCAGCAGCCGATACATTCTGTCGCGATATTCAATCGTGCTTCGGCCGATGCACAACATTATCTTGCGCCAAGCTTTGCAATCGATTTTAATAGCCCCGGACTGCACGACGAGGCGTATTATTGCATTTGTTTACGCGGCGAAACGGCCAAATTGAATGGGGTTCTCAAGTTGCCTTTCAGATTTCTTGGGGTCGAGCGTGCTTTACGTTCTTTCTTCTTGAGCCTAAGTTTGTTCTTTCGTTTAGCAGAGTGGCAGATGTGTTCGAGGGTGTACACAAGTGGGCGAGGAAACACGAAGCAGAATTGGCAAGTACGAAGTAGACGAGATTCTCGGCCAAGGGGGCATGGGAATCGTCTATAAGGCGCGCGATACTTTGGGCCGTCAGGTCGCCATTAAGATGGTGCTTGCCAGTTTCGCTGGCGAGTCTGAACTCTTGGTGCGGTTTCATCAAGAAGCTCAGTTCACAGCCAATTTGCATCACCCAAATATTGTCACCGTCTATGACTGGGGGCAAGAGGACAACGCTCCATACATTGTGATGGAGTATCTGAATGGGAGAGCCCTGGATCGATGGCAGGTCGACGGATCTCCATCTCTGCAACTGCTCAAGAAACTGCAAACCATCCAGCAGGTGTGCAATGGCTTGAATTATGCGCATGACCAGAACATTGTGCATCGCGACATCAAACCGCCAAACATTTTCGTGCAGGATGACGATTCGGTCAAACTGCTGGATTTTGGCATCGCGCGTCTGGCAGAGAGTGTGGGCAGTGCAATGACCCGCACGGGGATGGTCATTGGCAGCCTTCACTACATGTCGCCGGAGCAGGCGAACGGCGTGAAGCTTGATCGCCGGACAGACATATTCTCTACCGGTGTGGTGCTCTACCAGTTGCTCTCTGGTTCGTTGCCTTTTGCGGCCAGCGACACAAGGGCAACGATGGTTCGCATTCTTACGGCCCCTCCGAAGCCCTTGTCGGAGATTCTGGCCAACTGTCCCCCGGAATTGGACGAAGTGGTAAATCGGGCATTGGAGAAGGCTCCCAGAGACCGCTATCAGACGACCGAGGAATTTGCCTTCGATCTCTCGCTGGTGCAAAAGGGGTTGCGGCGCCAGATCGGTGAGGAGTATTTGCAATCGGCTGAGACGGCAATTGAGCGGGCAGACTGGATTAAAGCCAGAGAGATTCTGGTTGACCTGCTCAAGATAGACCGTGAGCACGCACTTGGACTTGACCGGCTTCGCGAGGTGCAGCAGATCCTTCGGCGGCAAGACAGGGCGAGCGAAGCCACGCAACTTAAGACACAGGCAGCGGACGCTTATGAAAAGCGCAATTTCAAAGAGGCGCTGGATCTCGCCGACGAGGCAGTAAGTCTCGACACCTCCAATTATGAATTGGTGATCTTCCGAGATGAAGTTCGCGCGAGTTTGAACCGTGCCGAGAAGGCCAGGCTCGCCGCGGAGCGCGCTGAGAATAGCCTGCATGCCCAGCGATTGGAGGCAGCACAGGGCGCAGTAGACGAGGCTCTCTCTCTTGATCCCCAGAATACGCTGGCCCGTCAATTGCAATCGAGGATTTCGCAGGCGTTGGCGGAGCAATTCAGGCGTTCTCAAGTGCAACTCTTGATTGCGCAGGCTCGCCAGGAACTGGGAGAGCGCAGGTACACAAGCGCGCTCGTGGTGTTAAGACGTGTCGAGTCCATTGACGCCACAGCTCCGGATTTGAGCGCCTTGCTTGAACGGGCTAATCAGGGACAGGAACGCGAGAAGCGAGACCGGGAGCTGAATGGCTTCATTGAAGAAATCCGCAAACTCATTGCAAGCATGGATTTGGAGGTCGTAGAAACGAGACTGGCGAATGCCCTCGGGCGTTTCCCCGGCGAGCCGCGCTTGTTAGAGCTTGAGCGGCGTCTTGCCGATTTGCGACGACTCGAAGCAGCGCGGCTGGCTTTGGAACGTTCAGTGAGCTACCTGCTTGCCGAACGATTGGAGGAAGCGCAAAGCGCCGTCATCGAATCTCTATCGTTTGATCCGGCCAATGCCAAGGCCAAGGAAATACAAACCAGAATCTCGCAGGCCCTCGCTGAACAGGCTAAGAGTTCGCAGGTGCAGTGTCTTCTGAAACAAGCTCGCCAGGAGTTGGTCGAGCGCAAGTTTACCAGTGCGCTTGAGTCGCTGCGGAAAGTAAAGACCATGGACGCCACTGTCCACGAATTACCTGCTTTGATCCAATCAGCGCAAGAGGGTCAGGAACGAGAGCAACAGGGGCGAGAGCTACTTGGCCTAATCAAGGAGATTCGCAATCTGATCTCCGACAAAAATTTCGATCCCGCCGCTGCGAAGCTAGCCCATGCGCTGGTCCTGTTCTCCGCCGAATCGCAACTGCAGGAACTCAATCAGGAGCTTTCCCTGGCTCGCAAAACGGAATTTGTGCGGCTTGCCATCGAACGAGCGGAGAGCCGCCTGCTTGCCGAACGGTTAGAGGAGGCTCAGAGCGTCATCGGCCAGGCTCTGGCATTCGATCCTTCCAACGCACAGGCGCAACAACTGCAAGCGAGAATTTCACAGGCCATCCAGGACCGGACCAAGCGATTGGAGGTCGAAAGGTATCTCGCAGCGCAGCGTTCTCAGGAAGAAAATCTCCCGCAACAAGGCCAGCACGCTGCGTCGCCGGAGAGAATTGAAGAACCCGCAGCGGCGAAGCCGGTCCAGGCAACGGAGCACCCTGGACCGGATCCCTCTTCTCCTTCGCTTCAAACCATTGTGCGGAGACTCGGCGATTCCATGCCGCCACATGCCGCGGGTCGTGAGCGCCCCGTTCCCGTGACTAGAGCAGAACTGTCTGACGAATCTTCATCCTCAACAGTTAGTCCGAAGGATCATGAGGATCGTAGCGGTTTGACGCAGCCCTCTTCGCAGCTGGATCGCCGCTGGTTTGCCGGGGGTGCACTCGCATTGGTTGCAATCGTTGCAATTGTTCTGATGCTCATGCACCATACCGCCAGCACCAGCGTTCCTGCTTCTGCGCCGAGCACCGTCGACTTCTCGATCCACTCCACTCCTGCGGGAGCCAGCGTCCATCTGGAAGGCAATGGACAGAGTCTGGAGTGCATCACACCCAAATGCGCGCTGTCGCTCCCCCCTGGAAGTTACAAGTTGACAGCTACGCTGGCCGGTTACGCGCCGGCAATGCAGAGCCTGAATGCTCAATCGGGCATGGGATCTGTCCAATTCCTCCTGACTCCAAAGCCGCTCGCTTCCGATCCTTCCGGAACGGCAGCTTCCTTGGTGGTCAAGACGCCTGGAGTGCAAGACGCCATGGTTTACGTCGATGGCGTCAAGTTGGCAACTTCTGGATCGGAGCTGCGACTCTCGGGAACGCTGAAAAAGGCCTACCGGGTCCGCGTCGAAAAGGAAGGTTACGAGCCGTCGGCTGAGCAAACAATAATCCTCGCGCATTCTGTCGAAACGGTCGTTATCCACATGAAGCAGCTGGCAAATGTCGCCACTGCTGTGATTCACGCGGCAGCTCCTTACGCGGATGTCCTCGTGGATGGCAAAGTTGTAGGCAGCTTGGACGGCAAGGGTGGCTTTGAAGTGGCAGTTTCGTCGGGTTCACACACCGTGCAACTCACCAAGGGCGGCATTTCCAGCAACCTCTTCACAGGACAATTCAACCCGAAAGGTCGTGTAGAGATTTCTTCTTTGGCGCTTGCGCCTCCGCACCCTTCCCCTAAGCCCACTTCAACCACGCCTGCGCCCGTCATGCCTCCTCCCCCTACAACCCCACAGCCCAATGCCGATGAACTGGCATGGAATCATATTGAAAGCAGCAATGATTTTCGTGATTACTATTCCTATCTAAAGCTCTTCCCGGATGGAGCGCGCGCTCAGCAGGCACGCGAAAAGCTCGATCCATTGTGGTGGAACACCATCAAGGACACCAACGACGAGGCGCGCTTACAAAGCTACCTGGATCTCCTCCCACAAGGCAAGAATGCCGATGCGGCGCGCGCGCTTCTTCAGTCGATCCGCGACAAAAATGCCGCCGATGCAACCAAAAAGCAGCAGACTGGAGACGAGCAGGGAGTTCTGATGGCTGTGGAGAGCTACAGGCAGGGCTATGAGAATCGGAGCATCGACCAACTACGCCGCGCGTGGCCGTCCATGACTGGGAAGGAGGCTAAGGATATCCAGCAATTCTTCCACGTCGCGAGCGCAGTCCAGGTGCAACTGCCTTGCAAGGCCCCAAGAATCAGCGGCGGAACAGCCCAGGTAGACTGCACGCTAACGATGCAGTTTATGGCGGGCGGCTCAAAGACGAGTCAAGCATTCAGCGCAACATTTGCGCTGAGGAATTCGGGCGGTTGGGTGATCGACCAAGTCATAGCCGGAAAGTCGCGCTGACGCCTCGTTCCTAGAATCTCAGCTTCGGCGCTTTTGGAGAGGGCCCCCGTGTTCACGGGTACGCCGAGCTGAATTGAAGCACTACGCGGCGCACTCTAACTTTGGCGATAGTGCCGATCTTGGGCAGTTTGAGGCGGATAGTATCGACCTGCGCCTGTGCCCACTGTGTGCCCGCGAGGCCAAGCCGAGGCAGAGCTTTCATCAGCGTGTAAACCAGTTCGGAGGAGTAAAGGCGAAGTTGCTTGCCCTTCATTCTCGTCGGTGGAGAGCCGGCCTCCAGGTGCCTTGAAGCACCAACGGGAAAGCCTTCCGGAATGGCGGGGCGGCTTCAGACCGCCGACTGAAAGTCGGCGGTCTGAAGCACACGGCAATTAAAGTGGTTGCCTCCGAGGAGGCTGAAAGCCCCGTATTGAAAATCAAGACGACGGCTTGCAAATGTAACCCTCGTCCGGTGTCCATACGCAGTCGTTCTTGCTCAAGTCGCAGTCCGGGCAGCAGGGCGCTGACATCGCTGCGGGTTGAACCGCGTAATGGACTGCGTGGACCTTGACGCCGTCAATCCCTGCTCTGCGAAGCGCAGCGTGGACAGCTGCGTGAACCTTCGGCCCCGCGTTCTGCAGGGCCTTCGCTATTGCGGAGGGTGACCTCTTCCGCACGCTGGTGGTTTTCCGCGCGGAGACTGTCTTTCGGGCAGTTGTGGATGCTGAAGCTGCTTTCTTCTTGCTGATTGCCATGGCTTATTTCTCCTTCGTGGTTGCTATGAGCTTGGGCGCGCTTGGGTTCGCGGTCACGTCCAGAGTGACGAGCACTGGATCGCCTTCCGCAGGAATGAGCTGAATCTGGTCGTGAACGGCCGGATGCTTCGTCATGATCGGTGGGATGCTGACAATAAGACTGCCCGAATCCTGATTCACAATCTTCAACGGGGTCTTGTCGAACAAAACTGTCTTGATCTGATCGAGGTCGGTTCCATCCAATTCGATGGTCTGTGACGAATACTGCTGAACACTTGCTGGAATCGGGCCTTTCGTCACCGTCGGCTGCGCGGGCTTGGGCTTGGCTTCCGGGATTGCGCCGAGGCGGGTGTCGTCGACCGCCAAGGTAACTGGCTTGGAACTCGTCGCGGCCGGCTGCTTTCCGCACGTCGACCGAACTGCACCAGGCCGGTGCACCATGAGGAGTTGCCTGTAGCCTTTGAGTTGAGTAGCATCAATGTCCAGGCTCACCTTGCTCTTGCCCACAGCATCAATGCAACGCAGGGTCGGTGCAATAGCGGACGGAGGTTTGGCTGGATCTGGCTTCTGAGGCGCCGAACAGATTGGACCAGCGCCGGAGTCAGGAGTCAGCGGTATCTCGCACTGATCCAGTTGCACAGACCAGCCATCGCACAAGCAATCTCCTGGGTCGTTTGACGTAATGATGAGCTTGGCGTTGGTGGAGCTACCCGCACGGACAATATTGAGTGCTTTCTGGTAGTAGAACCCCGAACTGACCCAGTCAAGGCCGCGAAGAGGGAATGCAACAGTAACCAAAGCGGAGCCCTTCATGATGTCCTTGGCGGACACGAACGCAGTCACGTCAAGGTATCTCGACCCTGGCGGGTACCCTTCCTTCGTGCAAGAATCAACAATTCCACGGTTCCACTCCACGATGGGAGGCACTGTCACAGGGACGCCATTGATTAGCATGAGAGGATTTTCTCCGATGTCACCCGGGTTTACCTGTGGGAGTGACGCCAGATTGGCTGGCCTTCCGTCATCCAAAGCGAGGGGTGTCCCTTTTTCATCGGTAGTCAGCATCTCGCCAAGATCGTTCTTTCTGCAGACAACCTTGGTGGTTCCCGGAAGATCCGGCGGGAGGATGACCATCTTCGCAATGATCTGCGCGCCATCGGGACCCTGAGGGTATGCATGAATCCCTCTGAGTAGTGGCTGCTGCTTATAGGGAATGAATGCATCCTTTACCAGCGGCACTGCGTCCCCATATCGTCCACTCAGCACACCTCCAGTCACCGCCGCTGTCAAAGGCAAGGCGAGTTCGATTTCCGTGTCCGACTTGAGTGTCAAGCCGTCATTCTTACCGGTGAAGGGCTTGTTGCCGATCCGTACCGTGGTGCCCAGGAAGAAGTTCCTGCCCTTGATGACCGCAACGCCGTTCAGTCCGTCAGTGGGCAGCCACTCAATCTCCGTGATATGTGGCTCCAGGTCTGCCTGGTACTGCCCGGTCATGGGAACCTTAAGCGTCGCCTGATCGAATTCCTGGACCCTTGGCGGAACATGCTTGAAGAAGCCATCGTGCATTGTTGTTGTCTGAGTACTGCCTTCGTAGCGGACCCAGTGCGTTTTGACGTGAATGTCGAGGTACCGGGCAGCTAGCCCATCTTTGATTTCTTGCTCCTTCGCCTCGTCGACTGCCGGCAAGGAAAGCACGGCCATCATGTGGCGAAGGCCGGCATCTACCGTATGTCGGCCCAGAACAGGGCGGAACTGCCAACCAAAGTGAAGCGCATTGCTCAATGGATCCGCTTCCGGCTCCTGCATTGCAAGTGTGTCAATATCGCGGTAGAGATAAAAGGTCTGACTGCGCTTTTGCGCGGAAACTCCCGCAGAAAAGACCTGAGCCGCGAGCGCTCCACCGAAGGAGTTTGCGCTCTGAGTCAGAGTGGCCGCATTATGCGAACCCTGTTCCGGCATCATTGCGACGACAACGGGCCGGTCTGCCTCTTTGATGCAGTCCTTCTTTGTTGATGGGTTTGGGTTGCATCTGCTCATGGACGCCGTAACCTCCACGACGGCCACCGCATCCTTGGCATGGTTGTCCGGCTCAATGTCGATATCGAAGCCGACGACTGCATGCAAACGGGAATGCCCGGTCCCCGATGGGTCCCGGTAAGTGCGATCCGTCAAGGACCGGCTCAGCAGCATGCTCAGGTTGAACATCTGGTAGGTGAGGTTTACCTCATCGGTCAGCAGGTCGCCGCCGCTTGGGCCAAAGTTTGGATTGAAATTGGGCGCGGCCTGAAGCGTTGGCAGCGTGGGCAAGGACGGTCCAAACCCCGTTGGACCGCCGGTGGTGGCGGCTGTTGGAGTCGTTGCCGTCCCCGCAGGGTTGATGTTGATGCTGACTGTTGGAGAAGTGCTTGGCGGAGTCGCTGTCAACGGCGGAGTAGCAGCCGAAGCGCCAGATGCTGGAAGGTTGTTTGCAAAGACCGACGCAGCCTGCGGGCCGACTGCACCATTCGCAAACACCGAGAAGCTCGTGTCCGTGTTCTGAAAACCCTGGACATTGCCAAGGGCAGCGGCAAGTTTGGATTGGTCGATGAAGTTCTTTCCCTGGATGCTTTGGTTCAGACTGTCAAGCATGAGTGTGAGTTCGCGCTCGTCGTAGACCTTGGCATCGCCAACATGGATACCGTTGCCGGCATCCTGAGCCATTGCACTGATGCTTGGCAGCGCCAGGCTGAGGATCATACTCCGCAGGAGCATCATGAAAGCTCTGCGACGGGGGAAGTTTTCCGACTTGAATGGCATAGAAAGTCCTCAGTGGAGTGAATTGGGCAAATCTTCGTCTACTCGCCGTCACGCACAAAAGGCACAAACAGGCCCTAAGCGAGGAAGACACTTAGGTTGCCAGGCGGGGCAATGACCACAGTCATTCGCTCCACCTGCATTGTCAAGCAAAAACTGAGCTAACCTCTCCGCGGTTAGCCGAACCGAGTCGATTGGACAAGCCTCTCTGCGGCTGCAAGAGCGAGCTCTCAAATATGTGCCCGTTTCCTGAAGAAATGGGCGGGCATTCACCACAAAACCAAACCTGCCAGACTCAGGGCAGATTCAGAATTTCTGACCCATCGGGAATTCCCAGACCGGTGCAGGCATCGCACCCGGTATGCCCAGCGCGGCGGCCTGGACAAACAAGCATTGATAGTCTTGGAGCTCTTGCTGCGCTTCGCTCTTCGCCAGCTTGGAACTGTCCCAACCGCAGCCAAAACTTCCATATCCTTAGCAACCGCAGCCTGAGAAAACATGGAGTAGAGCCAACATTCCCAACCTCCAAGCACAATTGGTGGGTCCGTCACTCTGATATGTCGCAATGGGAAAAACATTTCCAAAAAAATGCGATTGCTCCCTGGGCAGAGAACAATCTGCAAAAAACTCCCGCGCGTCGTGAGGCATGATTACAAATTAATCGAAAGGGCCTTCGAGGGAGGCATCCTTGTTACTCATGGAACATCCTTATTGGAATCGGAAGATATCCTTGATTCCCCTCGCGAAGTTAGCTCAAATCCAGCCCAGTAATAAGGCTCGGAGTTATGGGGCTGGCGCATGACAGTCAACTGGCTTTGGCGCAGGGCCGCTGCGGCGTTGCCACCGTTGCGCATCAACTCCTTATAGAAAACGACCATTAATTCCTTAGACTTCGCGTCATCGATGCTCCATAGCGTGGAAACTACCTGCTTGGCCCCAGCGTGCAAGAATGCGTAACTGAGGCCCATGATGCCCTCGCCGCTGACGATATCGCCCGCAGCCGAATCGCACGCGCTGAGCACCACCAGTTCCGCTCGCACGTTCAACCTGGCGATATCCTGGGCTTTGAGAAAGCCAAACCGTGGACCTCCGTCGGTCCCAACCAGCGAAAAGACAAGCCCGGAGAACTCCGGCATGGTCTCGTCGTAGACGCCATGGGTAGCCAGATGCCAGATGCGGTAGTCCTGCATCTTCGAGCTCAGCACGGTCTCCACGTTGGCGTCGAATCCTTGGGCCAGAAACACCTGGTTGTTACCAGCCGCCTTCCGAACAGTGTCCTGGATGGTGTTGGCCTCGTAGCCGGTGTTCAAAAGCCGGGGAAGGGCTACCGACGTCTCTGGATTCCATGCCGATCGTGAATCGTGTATTGTGGCCCGCGTCTTCAAGGCTGCGGCCCTTGGGTCTGCGGCGTCGAATACCGGGTCGGCCACAATTGCGACCTCCCCTTGGAAGTGGTTCTCTGCCTCTTGCTTGCGGGAGAAGAAGACGGACAGAGAAGGAGTCATTGCAACCTCGTGGCTTGCGACGAGGGGACCTCCAGGCACGCTGGAGCAGCCATTCTCGGGAAGTGCCGCGAAAGGCAACATGGCAAGTTGGCCGTCTGGAACGATGACCATCTGGGTCATTCCGGACTGCACCGCGTCGGCGAACAAAGCGCAGGAAAGCCTGGCGGACAAGGGCTTGAGCTTGTCCCCCGAGCCGGCTTCTGCACGCTCCTGCCCGGCGGCCAAGCCTCGCCAGTGCTTGACCATCTCTTCCAATTGCTTGCGCGAAGGGAGTACATAGCTCTTGAGCTTTCCGCCGCCGATCACCCACAGGTAGCTGTGTTCAGCGCCCAGTGCATACTCGAAGAACGTGGTCTTGGAGTCAAGGCTAGCCTGCTCGATTTCGGTTGCGGTCATTGTTTGAATCGGCTTTGGCGGATGGAACTCGGCGGCACGGACGTCGTCATCGGCCCGCTCCAGATCGCCCAGCGCCTGCGTTAGCTCGGCGGAACTGGCTTCAAGATCTCGTTTCGCTCCTCCCTCAACTACGAGCTTCAGCCGGCGGTCGAACGCGCGATCCACCGCCAGCTTCGCCCGCATCAGGTGGGATTCGGCCTCGCCGCCTTCGTGCGCGCCCTGGGCGGCTCGGTTGTTCAAGGCGTCCAGCAGACTGCGGGCCCGGCTTCGCTCACTCATCTCCAGGGCCTGTGCATCGTTTCCGCCCGCCGGCTCACGTTCGTATTCCCGCATTCGCAACTCGACCGCAAGCTCGTAAAGTTTTCGCTCGGCGGCAAAGTAGGAGGCTTGTAAGGCAGTCCTTCCCACCGAACTTCGCGCGGCCTCAACCTTCTCGAGCGCCGACTTGAGTTCCGCGCCAGCCGTCTGGTATTGACCAGCTTGCAAATACCATTGGGCCACCGCGTAGTGTGCATCAACCAGATTTGCTGGATTTGTGACGGACTCGCTAAGTAGCCCGGCCTCCTGAAACTCCTTGAGCGCCGCCTCGTCTTTGCCAGCTTTTTGGAGGATTTCGCCGAGCTGGAGGTGCTCAGTTGACTCTACTCGCCGGTCCTGCGCGCTGCGGCTGTTTACGACTGCTGCTTTGATAATGGAAAAAGCTGCGCGATCTCCCGCAGATTTGCGTTCCGCTTTCCCTAGATCGCACTTGGCTTGGCCTATATAGCCGGAATAGCCAGCCTGCTGCGCAGCCGTAAGTGCGATTGTGCATTGAGCGACTGCGCCGATTCCCTTGGCTCCGTCCAGTTCTGTTTCGCACAGGTCTATAAGATTCTGCGCACGCCCGAGCTTGAAGCCAGTGCTCAAGAAGATGGCCACGGCTCTGTTATAGTAGTCGGCCGCCGTTTGCGGTTTGCCCAGCTGACGGTATATATCGCCCATGTTTCCGAGCACCAAACCATGTAACACACGGTTGCCCATCTCCCCGGTGATCTGATCCAACTTTTGAAACTTCAAGAGAGCAGAGTAGTGGTCGCCGTCGATTGTGGTCGCGGAGGCAAGCTCCAACTCGCCCTGCATCGCGGCCCGTGGATCTCCAGCCTGACGGAAGGCGGCCTCGGATTCGGTCAGCGCGCGCAGAGCGTCGAGATTGTCCTCGGCTAATTCATCGATCCAACCCATCCACTTTCCTTCAAGGCCCAGCGCCTCGGGCACTCCGTTCGCCACAGCTTCGGCTCGCGCCTGTTTGGCGGCGTTGCCAGAGTTCCGGAAATCGGTCCAAAAAGACACTCCGGCCAGGTCCGCATCTGCGAGAGCGATCAGGCCATCATCCTGGATTTGTTGGCCTAGCTGCAGCTCCTCCTGAGCTGGCCCCAAAGCCTTCTGTCCTTCCCATAGGTCAAGATCAATGTTGGCGACGATGTGCAGGAGCAGGCCATGCAGGTAGGCATGGTCTCCGGCGAGCCTCGACGCCTGAGCGAGAGTTCCGAACGCATCCCTATAGCGGCTGAGGGCCATCTCGGACTCGGCTTCGCCTCCCAGGGCGAGCGCCATGGCGTAGCTGTCGCCGCATCCGCGCCACGCTTTGTATGCATCCCCATAGACGTCGATCGCTTTAAGGAGATTCTTGGCGTGGAGGGATCGATGCAGGGCCTGAGCCGAAGCAAGCAAGCCCGCGGCCAGAATTTGAGCATGAAGTGAGGTAAGCGGAATTTCGCGAAGCTCGACCCGGACTCGCACTCCGGGCAAGTCCTCGGTTACGTTTTTTGTGCTGAATTGCAGATGAACCTGCCGAAGTCCCGCGGCAGCAAAGGGAATCACCGCCCAACCTGAAGTTGCGAGATGTCCGGCTAGAATTTCTGCGCCATCGCTGCCGAGTACTTCATAGTTGATATCCGGCACTGCCGCATCGACGAGGATGGACGCGGCTTCTGAGCCGGCCAGGTTCAGGCGCAGGCGGGTAGGATGCTCCGGAACCAGCAAGATCGAGAGGGATTGTCCGGGCACAACCTCCGTTGCGTCGTTGGGCGCCTGGGCGTTTCCGAGCGATGCGATGAAGAGGACCGGAATCAGGGATGTTATGAATCGTCGCATTCAAGGCAAAAGGTGCAATTACAGTCAAAAAGAGGCGCGTGAAAGCCGAACGATAAATCAGCCGAGGATTTCGCTAAGTCGAGTCATAATTTGTGCGGTCTGACTTTGTGTTAGAAATCTTCAGATTGCAGCTTCATCTAGAAGAAGCGCTCGATTTTGTTTGCTTTTTTGCTCGCTTGACTGGAGTCAGCTTCTTCAGGGTTTGGGCCGAACCATCCTGTCTGTGCGCAACGAATTTCGTATCCTTCGTTGTTGAAGACTTATCTTTATCCTCGAACAGGATAAAGGAATTTGGCCCATTGCCGGTCCCCTGAACAGCTTGAGAATCTTGCTCGCCGGACGACGATTGGTCTTCGCAGCACGGAGCGCAGAAACTGGACGCGGGCCATTTGACGTTCACTGTCATCTCGGTGTCCCCGACCACGCCTACATGCTCAACAGTCGCGCGAATGATCACGCTGCCCTGGTGGGAACTACACACTGTTGTCACGACGTTTCCGCCGGACGGCTTGCCGCTGCCTGCGCCGTCGGGCCCACCCAGTCCCTGGCTCTTGATTGCGTCGGGCCTACCCAAGCCTTGGGTCTTAGTTAAATCGTCTCTCATTTTCTCCCCCCGGATCTTACTGACGCTGTGTTAAAGCATAGAGTTTTAAGAGGAACCGGTCCCAATTGGTGACCTGGGCAAAGTGAGTCTGCGGGTACCCGGTTAAGAGGTAGTTCTTGGATAGATCGATCTGCGGATAGGTGACTCCCGGAAAACGAATCCAAGGTGGAAACCAGATGGTCATGCCGGTGGCGAGCCTGATCTTCTTCTCCTTGTCGTCGGGAGCGAAGCCGTAGTTAATCACCACCTTCGTCAGCGCCTTGCGAACTTTGTCTGCCTGAGCGCAAACCGCCTCCACTTTGACAAACTCAATCAGGAACTCACAAAAAGTGCCGAGATCGATGAAGCCGTCCACGAGGAAGCTGACATCGCTGAGGTAGGCGCGGTCGATGGCGTCGCGGTTCTCAGGCAAATCGATGGCGTCGATCAGCACCTCGGTCAGGTTCTTCATAGCATCTTCGAGAGGCTTAAATTGATTCAGATCGAATGCCGAGAGTTCGATAAACGGGTCCGTCGCGGAGTCGTAGCTATTGATAAACATGTCTACTGCGGCCGAGGAGAAGTCTTGCGGCGTCAGGTTGCCTGTCTGGAGGAAGTCGCCCAAAGCCTTCTCGCTAAGCCACGAACGAAACGGCAGCAGAGATTCGGCGGCAACCACGCAGTCCGCGTAGTCCTGCAACTCGCTAAGTACTTCGGCCATGGCCATGTTGCAGCAGTCGAGACCCAGCACTTGAATCCCCTTTTCAGGACGCAGGCCAGCGGTATAAGTACGCAGAAGATTCCCGAAGTCGCGGTTATTGAGCACTGCATCGTGCGTGGAATCGAAGAGCAGGCTGAGTTCGTGCCCGCGCGCGCCCGAAATCCCAGGGATGGCCCGCTGGCCAAGTCGACCTTTTCCCGAAACGTTAGTACCGTTCGGGTTCTTCGGCTGAATAGTCGGGTCGAAATCGTCGATCGCGTAACCATGCCCCCAGAAGACCAGTGCAACGTTTTCCGCCGGGCAGTTGTCGTTCGACCATTGGAGAAAATCGGCGAGTGTCTGGATGCTGGCGGAATTCACATTGGGCAGGAACCGGTCGGGATAGACCGGTTGTTTTGCCTCACCCGCCGGTTGCTGCGGCAGCACGTAATACGCCGTATCGCGCATGGGCAGGTCGATCATGGCCGTAATACCGACATTTTTATTGGAGCCTACCGAGGCGACGGACTGCAGGCTGCTCCATGCAGCTTTTTGCATCTCCACCGATAGAACGTCGGCGGCATAATACACATAGATTCCCCAGGTCTTCTCTTTCGGTGTAGTACCTGGTCCGCCAGCCCCTCCTTCCGGTGCAGTGCCAGCCGGAAGCAGGCTCGTTGGTGCCCCAGTGCTCAACGAACTCCCTTGGCCGGGTGGATAAGAGACCGTCTTTCGTTTGTCTGGCATTGGACCTCGGTGGCAAACGGGAAGTTGGGTGAGGGAATGTTAGCACAATCCCACATGTCGAAGAACTCTTTTTTCTGCCCAAGCTCGTTACGCGCGAGGGGAGGCAGCGGCTGTCATAGCTGAGCGGACGCGTGCGAGCTTGCGAACGGTTCGCGATCTGGCAACTGTCTCCAAGAACTCGCGTCAACTAGATATGACAACTGGTGGGAAAACATTTCTCACGGACTTGATGGGCAGGTGCGCAGGGCCAACTCGAGTGGCAGCCCTGGCAAGAATGCATGGCCACATTGTTCGAGCCCCTGTCCGAACATTCGAGTGGACGGCGGGAGCCTGGAATGTCATACTTTGGAGCGATTCTCTGCGGTTTCCATAACGGTTCTCTTTGGCAGATTCATCGTTTCCGGGATTGAATCCGCGCGAGCGCGCATTCTCATTTCCGGTTGGTTTTGGACCGGCAACCGAAGGAATTGTTATTTTCCCGGACACTTATTTCCGGGCTCCAGGAGGGCGCGATTGGAATGGAGAGCCTCGAAGTCATGCAGAGCTTCTTGCTTTGGCTGGGCGAAGATCAAGCCTCGGGTGCGCTCAAATATGAGGAGATCCGGCAGAAACTGATCCGCTTGTTCCGCTATCGTGGATGTCACATTCCTGAGGAACTAGCGGATGAGACAATCGACCGGACTGCGCGCGCCGTGCTGAAACCGGACTTTCGCTATCAGGGGGAACCGATTGCGTATTTTCGTGGGGTAGCGCGCAATGTTTATTTCGAATGGCTCCGCAATGAGCGAAGGCTCCCCTCCGAGCCGATCTCTGAGACCAATTGCGAGTTGCCGGCGTCTGGAGGTGGATCCGCGACGGGGGAATTGATACACGACTGCCTTGAGCGCTGCCTTAACGCGCTTCCCCCCGCCAAAAAGTCTCTCTTGATCCGCTATTACGGAAGTGAGAAACGGGGAAAGATCGATGGCAGGCAGCTTCTTGCCGAAGAGTCGGGCATCGGTTTGAACGCCCTTCGCATTCAAATGTTCCGGCTTCGGAACTCGTTGCGGAGTTGCGTGGAGAAATGCAAAGTCAAAGTCGAAATGCTTTGAACGGAAGAGACATAATTATGGTGAGGGTCAGTTGAATCTTTCGCCGGAGAAGAGATATCGCCGGTTCTTCCTGGGCATTGCCAACGAGGAGGAGCAGTGTCGCATAGAGGAGGAGGTTCTTACCGGTGAGGTGGATGACTTCTTTCTCCAAAATACCGAGGATGAACTTATCGATGACTACCTTCTTGGGAGCATGACGCAAGAGGAGAGGCAAGGATTCTCGATGAGTTTCCTTTCCACGAAAGAGCGCAGGCAAAGGCTCGCGTTCGCTGCCGGGCTGATCGAGTATGCCCGGAAACAGCAGGCGGAAGAGCTTTCCACGAGCTGGAAGCTTGCTCAGCGCAGCACCATCCGCGCCGTGCTTTCCTGGAAGCGGGCAGCTTTGCTTGCGGCGACGGCCTCTGTCTTGTTTGGTGTTCTGGCTGGCTTGGAACTGATGAAGCTTCGCGATCAGACTCAGGTCGCCCAAGAGACGAGGAACGAACTAACGCGGCTGCAGGCCACTTTGGCGGCCGACAATCGGCGGGCTGCCCAGGTTGCCGGGCCATCGACCGGAATTCTCAGTGGCACGGAGGACGCGGTAGACCGGATGCCGGTGATCGAATTTGCATCCACCACCCGCTCTATGTATCCGGTAGTGTTTCGCGTCCCGGCCAACGCGCGGTTTGCACGGATCGATTGGAAACTTTCCGCGCCTTTGGCTGAAAAATATAGGGAAGTCTTGCTTTCGGGCAGTGGCCAACAACTTTGGGTACAGGAATTTCCCGCGGTAGTCCTCTCGCCTGCCAACCGGAGCACAATCGTCCTGCCGGCATCTATTTTAAGTCCAGGGACCTATCACTTCCGGCTCGATATGGTCTCCACGTCGGGGGGATTCGAAGAGCTTGCGGATTGTGTGTTTCGGGTGGTCAGAGAGTAGAGAGCAGGGGATATTTCCTTGCTTGAACAAGGATATTTCAAAGCAGAACACCTGTATAAGATCGCGGGCGAATGCGCGTGTGACGCCAATTCGACGTTTGTCACGCGGAATATCGCCTCGGACAGTTGTCTGGGCAGCCTCAAATGTTGGATCGCTTGAAACAGAACGATGGTGTCGTACAGCCGCGTTTGACCCCTTCCGCGGAATGTGCAACCAGTACCGTAATGCAGAGCGATGATGTAAAGAGTGAGACGAAAAGAACCACTGGCGAACTGTTCTATATCAATAACTTGGATCGATATCGACAGATGCCTGATCAAAAAGAAAAAGTCGCCCCGCACCAGAATGTGGTTTACGGTGGGTTGAATCAGCGGTCAATTCCGAACTTGCGAGGAAAACTTCAACCGAGAGCATGCGATAAACATCTGATTATAAAAGAGTAATTGGTGGACCTGATCGGGATCGAACCGATGACCTCTTCCATGCCATAGAACCAACATTAGGCTTTTCAACAACTTACAAGACCCCGGTGGCTCCCTAAGTCCTTGTAAGCGCGTGCACCACCCGGAACCAGCGTATTGCAAAACGTATCGCGTTCGCCAATTCGATCAATGATTACGAAGGCATCCAGAACCGACAGCAACCGTAACCGCCCACCACTACGTCGCTTGCTCCTGTGGATGATATTTCGCCATATATTCGCCTATACTCGGCGAATGAGTTTTGGGCTCCCCATCCTGGAGCGGAAGCAGTTCGTTGTCGCCTGCAAACGGTGCCGACGGGATGTCCCGGCAGGCGTGAGGGAGTTCCCATTCCAGCCCATCGTAGTGCCCTGCCCACTCTGCGGAGAGCTGCGAAGGTACTTGCCCTCAGAGGTGTTCCTGGACCAGCCAAACAGCCTTGTATCGAAACAAGCACGCAGGCGGGAGAACTGAGCGTACGGGAGGCGGCCAGAATTGGGCTTCCAAATGTTCCAAACCGGCTAAAGACCGCGCATCGAAGTCATGTGAAGCAATCATGGTAGGGTCGAAACATCGAGCAATTCCGGGCCATTGTTGCGCACGTTGCCGACGCGGTCGCTCACCGGCCAGGCTCTCATGCGCTCCGATGCGTAGGGACGCAGCAGGTCCACGGGCGGACGCGCCGGGTCTCCGGGGTCAAGCCAGCGATCATAGTCTTTCGGTTCCAGAATCACAGGCATCCGGTTGTGGATGGGCTCCATGAGCTGGTTGGGATCGGTGGTGAGGATGGTAAATGTCTCCAGCGGCGCGCCGTCCTTAGGGCGCCAGCTCTCCCACAAACCGGCGAAGGCGTAAGGTTCCCCTTCACGGATTTTCCGCTTGACGAAGTGAAGCTCTACTTCGCCAACAACGTGATTCACCTGCCCAGTGAGTATTAGCTGGGAACGCCCGCGTCGGCATTAGCCGGCGCGGGCTCTTAATATGACCTGTGCGGCCTTGCCGCCGACAACTCCAGCGAGACCCAGACGGAACAGTTGCCGCAGTTCGCCGGCGGAATCCACATTCCCGCGTGAATCTCGCAAGTTTTCCACGCATAAACGGTGTACATTTTTACGCATAAACGGTGTATCCAGGGCGGTATTTCACGCATAAACGGTGTACATTTACGCATAAACGGTGTACGAAGTGTCCGCATGGCATTGATTACACAAGGCTTCCAGAATGCCCTGTAGTACCTTTAAGTATTCCTATATGGATAGCCTGTAGTAGCGCCCTGCTCTGTGGAAATGTGCCGGCGCGCGTCGAAGCGATGCGAGAACCTCCGCCCCCTCAGCGGGGAAAGGGCGCTCTGCGCCACGAATGACTAGCGCCGAGTGGTAAGGGTAGGGGCTGTTGGCGCGCCAAACGAAAGCGCTTGGCGCTCATTGATACTCAGCAAGTGCGATGAGACTGGAAGATTGAAGGTATAGCTGACCACCCTTCGCCAGAAAAACCGCAGGATGGGGCACCCTCGCCCCAGGAAAGTTAGGGCGCACCACCCGCTGCCGGTTTCTTCGGGCTCAATCCATTTCCATATATCACGTCCAGCTTGTTAGCGATCCGACTGCGGCATCCACTTTCTTCAGCAGAGTACGTAGTGGTGAGCAGTCGGGGTAGTGCTTACCTAGAATCTTTTTCACCTGTGCCAGGCTTTCGGCATGACTTTTGCGTTCGGATTCTGTGATTGACCTCGAAAACGTTGCGCCAGTTTCCTTGTAGTACAGCTTGTTGAACTGTTCGGACGGAAGTTCGTTATCGCTGTACTCACGTTGTACCCATTCGTCCAGCTCACAGCGAATCGAGTTGATGCGTTTATAAACGCCCTTGCGGTTGTAGGCAACCACCAACACTGATTTGAGTAATCTACCGGCTTCGGCGTGTGACTCGATTGGCATTCGGCCTACAGGACGGCGCCGTGGACCGACTAGAGTCTGCACATATTCAACTGAATTGCGCTGGCCGTTCAATTTGTGCGGCGCTTGTGGCTTGTCCTTCACAGCAGCAGCCTTAGCGGCGGTGCCAGGACTCACAAAGAACGGTTTCATTGGTGCTGATTCGCCGTTCCATGTGCTTTCAACGATTGGCGAAGGAAGCATGTTCAGCGAAGCAGCTACCGTTGAAAGTGGAATGCCCTTTGTTTTATCAGTAACCAGGTAGAGACGAGAGCCGAGATCGGGCGCGTACATACCAGCCCATTCTGGTTTGACAATGACAAATCCATGCCGCTTCGCCCAAGCTTCGCGTTCTGGTTTCCTTCCTTCTGCAGCCCCTTCGTACGGCTCATCCGCAAACAGATAGCGTCTCGTCTTAGGGTCATACCAAACACTATCGTGATCGTGCCCAGGAATTGCATTGATAAAGTCTCCTCCTGGAAAAACACGGCTGTAACCCTGAGATGGACGCAGCTTTGTGGCATCCATGAAATGGAAAACGCGTGCGGCTGCGCAGACATAGTTACGGGCATGGGACTGGCTGTTTTGTTGCCGTTCGTGGACGAAATGATCGGGACCATCCTTGCGGAAACCAGCTAGGGCAGGATGATTTTTGAGTTGGAGCGGAGTGATCAAATTGGTCCAAGGCGAGGATAGCCAAATGGTCAATGTCTCGCGACCGCTGGCACTGCTCTCGCGTTGCTCCCAGTAAGCTGTTAGGAAAAAACGGTAGCCGCGTATCTCCTGCTCCGGGGCTGGACTTGTGCGCAGTGCATTGCTTGCATGGCGAAAGTTCTGGAATCCCGCCGCCTGAGAGGCAACGTCCAAAGCCTGAACGTGTTGGACACGCCGTTCAACCTTGAGCGATTTGGCAAGGCGCTTGATGCCTTCCAATGTAGTAGGGCGAATAGCTTCACTCGACATGACAGTTCTCCCGGTTCATGACGAAACGTCACCCGTCTGCCGTTTTCTGAACCTGAACATGGCATGTGCAGGAAGAGTTGGAGTACCAGCAGTGCTGTCAACAGCTTTGCAATGACGGGTAGCAGGCTCCTGCCCGAAGCCTTGACGTCATTGTTCCATAAGGGAGGAAGATTGGCAAGTGCCTGAGTCGTTGACCATCCAACACGAATTCTTACCGTGGGATACGCATGCAAGCCATGAAAATAATATCCCTTATCTCATACATGCGATAAGGGATACCCCATATAATGGAGAGTTTCTACACTTCGATTGATGCCAAATCGCCGTACCACTCGCCGAGCATTTCTACCGAATTACTTGACACCTATCCGAACGATTTTGGGGGTGTGCGGACTGGAAGGCCGAAGTAGCAAGCCATCCTCCTGGCTTTCTATTTTCAATTCCGAGTAGACCATGACGATCCTGCGGAACGCTTCGATGGCTTTCACTCGAAAGCAGGAGCGGCCTTGCGGCGTGTCGGCGTACCCGGCCCCGAAGCTCCGGCGCAACGACTCCCAGGAAATCAACGTGGGCCGCGGCAGGTAGCTGACCCGGCGCGTCGCCCAGGCGTACAGATCGAGCGCCAGAGGCGACTTCTTGAGAGCTTTGACGGCCCTCAAGTCGAGCGGTACCGGCGCGGCAACAAGTTGCTCAAAGAAGTTCGCCGATAGAGTCACGGAGGATTTTTCAGGGCGCTCAATCGGCAACTTTTGCGGCGTCCACCAAAGATGGAATCTGTCCGCCACGAGAAGATTCTCTCCACTGGAGTGAGTCTGCCCGTTGGTCTCACTCGACCAGCGGGTCGAGATGGCGGCGCCGACCAGACGTTGCATCTGATCGCGGAAGCGCGGGATGGTTCCCCAGTGGCCGCCAGTTGCTTGGAGTCCGAGTTGCGCCATGAAGCTCGAAAGCGATGTGCCTAGTTCCAGTTCTCGATTTGCCGTGCGCACGGCTTCTGTCGTCATCCAAATGAGAATCAGTCGCGGATAGCTGCCGTATGGAAGGCCGGTCCCGCCGACATCGGAGATGCGGAGGGTGAGATTGCCGTCGGTACGGACATATTGAGGGCCGATTTGCTCGCTGTGCGGTAGTGTGGTTTGGACAAGGAACTTTGCCATGAAGCCGAGCGCGCCGGCATCGACGGCGCTCTCGGTGGGAATGGCTTGCACGATGGATAGCAAGGGATGTGGTTGCCGGGGGACAATGGAACCTTTTTGCGGATACGCTGACGAGCCAGCCGTATTGAACCGCGAGGCTGACGCCCGCTTATCGGCAACCGAAATGGAATTCAGGCCGAGTATCGCGCTAACGGACGTGAGTTCCGAACTCAATCGTCTGTCTACCGGATTCCAGGAACAGTGTGAACGGCGACCGTGCGGAAATACAAACAGCGGGCTACTCTCAAGCGGGTTGCGTTAGTCTTGTTGACCCACTCGCCGGAGCATCTCAGCGTAATGCGCAAACCGTCTGGAGAGCGATCAAGGATGGCTGCTAATTGGCTGATACTGAGCAGCGGTCCATACTGCATAATCAGAGTCTCCTCTGCCGTCATTCTCATCGGTTTATTGATCCTCTCTGTGCCGTTCCCGTCGCCTTCAAAATGCACTCGCGATTCAACGAGCGGTTCCATATTTCCATCATACAGCAGTGTACATTCCAATAGAGGCGTCATCATTTGATTTAGCTTTTCCTGACAAACGTAATTTCGCTTTCCTCCCAGTTTTCCTTTCACAGTTTGTTTCTGTCGAACTGCCCGCGTACGATACTTCCGGTTTACGAAATGCCGTCTTTGGCGGGAGGAGGTTTCCTCCCTGTCTGCGGCCTGCTTTGCAGTCCTCCGCCACCCACCTCAGCGGGGCCGTTCCTTCCCCGCAACGCCCCTCCCTGATTGGCTGAAAAGCAACAGCAACAACAAAAGCAAAAGCAGCTAAGGGGTGGTATCCCCTCGCGCCCGCAAGGGGTTTCCCCAGGCTTCCGCGCTCCGCTTGTGCAGCCCTCGCGCCCTTTCCGCTGCGCTTCAAGGGTGGGAGATACCCCTCCCCTTGCAGTTGCTACCCCCCACCTTCGCCAGGAGGCGTTCGGCATGTATGTCACATGCCACTGCCAATCCAACGGCAAGAGCAAAAACCAAGGAGGAAGCACCCATGAGCAGCACAGTCGCCACCGTCAACAACCCCGTTCAGTCGCCCACCTATCAACCCAAACAGCAGCAGCGCCAGACGGCAAAAGACGTGATTGCCGAGAATGTAAAAGCCCTCATTGCCCAGCTTGAGGCGGGCAAGAGCGATGCACTCACCGCGTACCTCGACGCAATGGCCCGGTTCCACAACTACAGCTTTGGAAACATTCTGGCCATTGCGCGTCAGAAATCGACGGCAACCAACGTTGCAGGAATGTACACATGGAACCAGCTTGGACGCCGCGTGAGGAAGGGCGAGAAAGGCATCCAGATTCTTGCGCCCATGATCGGCGTTCGCCGCAGGAAGCAGGAGGAGGCCGAGGCCGAGCAGGATGGAGCCGGGAAGAGCGCCCCTGTTTTGGTTGGCTTTCGCGCCGTCTACGTCTTCGATGTTTCGCAAACAGAAGGAGCCGAGCTTCCCGCACCTGCCGCCGTCACCGGCGAAGCCGGAGCGCATCTTGACCGGCTCATCGACTTCGTACAGCAGCAGGGCATCGAGCTTGAATATAACGAGCGCATTGCGCCAGCGCAAGGCGCAAGCTACGGCGGCAAGATCGTACTTTTGCCGGGGCAGTCGAAGGCGGAAACTTTCGCAACATTAGTCCATGAGTTAGGTCACTTATGTTGCGCCGGAAGTTATGTTGCGTTGGCTTGGGGCAGATGCGTATTTACTGGACGGAACGCACTTTGTGCGCAACATAACATATAGCGGATACTTGGCGGATCAACTTCACAGAAGGGAGATCCACCATTGTTCGAACAGACGCTATCACGACGTTCCCATATCAACCGCCACTGCACCGGGCCGTATGCCGCAGAGCGCGACAGCTATCTGTCATTTCTGGTTGCAGAGGGCCGTTCCAGATCTTGTTTGAGGGCGGTCACGAACCTGCTCTATTGCATGGCAGAGCGCCTTCCACTTTATCGTGAAACAGTCACACCAGCGCAGATTGAAGATGCTGCCAAGCAGTGGAGCACCACGCTCGGTGGCTGTGAGAGCTACCGGCACAACATGGAGAGATGGTTTGTCTTTCACGCGACCAAGTGGCTGCGATTCCTGGGTCGCTTGCAGGTGCTGCGGATTAAGCAGGCCTTTGCCACCGAACTGGACGCCTTCTTGCGTTTCGAGGAACAAGAGCGCGGGTTCGCCCCCACAACCATCGTGCGCGCGAAGCATTCTTTGATCATGTTCCTGAGTTGGATTGCCGGTAGGCACAAGACTCTGCGCGCGATTACGCCAGAAGACATCTCCTCATATATCTCCGCGATGTCAGGACAACACCGCTGGAAGCGGACCACCATCGTGGCGCATATCTCGGTATTGCGCAACTTCATACGCTTTGCGCAGACCAGGCGCTGGTGCGCAGCGGGGCTGGTTGACACCATCGATGCGCCGCGCATTTACAAGCTGGAAGGCCTGCCGCAAGGACCGCCGTGGGGCGATGTGCAACGCCTTCTGGAGGCATCCTCTGGCGACAGTCCAGGAGACATTCGCGACTACGCCATGCTGTTGCTCATTACCGTCTATGGGCTTCGCAGCGGCGAAGTGCGGCAGCTCCGCCTGGACGACATCGACTGGGAACAGGAAGTGATCCGCGTTCACCGCTCGAAGCAGCGCAAGACCCAGCGTTATCCCCTGGTGGCAACCGTGGGAGAAGCGATTCTGCGCTATCTGCGCGAAGTGCGCCCGCGATGCCCACGCCGCGAAGTTTTTCTCACGCAGGTTCAGCCATTCAGGCCACTCACGGGGGCGGGCTTCGGTGCGAAGCTACGGAAGCGGTTTGTGAGGTTGGGACTCGTACCGCCTTGTTATGGCCCTCATGGGCTTCGGCATTCCTGCGCCACCCATTTACTGGCCGAGGGATTTTCGATGAAGGATATTGCCGACCATCTCGGCCACGTCTCTCTGGCGGCCACACAGATGTACGCCAAGGTAGACATCACCGCACTGCGCGAAGTGGGGCAACTCGATTTGAGCAATCTGGCCGCCTATGCCGAGCGCAGCGCACATCTCGCCACACCGATCTATCCCAGAGGCAGCATGGAAGCACTTCAGGCTGTCGCCGCGATCAGTCTTGGAGGTCTGCTATGAAGCTTTCCCAGGCCATTGAAGTGTACATCGCATACAAGCGTTCTCTCGGCATGGGCTTCCGCAGCGAGGCCGTCATTTTGCGCGCCTTCATCAAGAGCGTGGGCGACAGCGATATACGGAAGGTTCGTCCGCAGTCTGTCCGCCGGTATTTGGACGGAAATGGGCGAGTGACTTCGTTCTGGTTTGCGAAGTATCACACCCTGACAGCCTTCTACCGCTACGCTGTAGCCCGCCATTATGTCCCGAAAAGCCCTTTGCCGCGCAGCAAGCCACAGGCCCCCGAGAAGCCCCAACCATATATCTACAGCAACGAGGATATGCGGAAGCTCATAGACGCCGCCGATTCGCGCCACCGTTTCGTCTGGCTTCTGACGCCCGATACCGTCCGCACACTCCTGTTACTGCTGTACGGCACAGGTCTCAGGATCAGTGAAGCATTGAGCCTGAACCTCGGAGACTTCGATCACGACACCGCTGTGCTCACCATTCGCGAGACCAAGTTCTTCAAGAGCCGGCTGGTTCCCATTGGTCCCGACCTGCGTCGCGTTCTGGAAGCGTACATCGATCAACAGTGGCCACCAGCTATGCGCGCGGAGACTACACCACTGCTGGGGACTATCAAGAATGAGCGCATCTTGCGCCAGACCGCGGAACTGGTTCACAAGCGGCTGCGTGAAGAAGCCGGCGTCCAGCGCTCCACATCAGCACGATTTCAGCCGCGGCTGCATGATTTCCGTCATACCTTTGCCGTGGTCCGGCTTGTCACCTGGTATCGCGAAGGCAAGAACGTGCAACGTTTGCTGCCGCACTTGACCACCTATCTTGGGCACGCCAGGATTCAAGACACTGCGCGCTATCTCTCGATGACAACAGAACTGCTCCAGCAAGCCAGCCTGTGTTTCGAACGCTATGCCCGCCCGGAGGTGCCCCGTGTCTGACCATCGATTGCTCGGCGTTTGGGTGCGGCGGTTTCTCCTGGAACACGTGGTGGCGGAGCGCAACCTCTCTCGGAACACACAGCGCAGCTATCGTGACACGTTCGCGATCCTGCTGCCGTTTGTCAGCACCCGCAAAAGGAAACCCATTGATCGGCTGTGTGTGGCCGATTTTTCCAGCGATACCCTCAAGCACTTTCTCGATCACTTGGAACGCGAGCGCAAGTGCTCGATCCGTTCCCGCAACCAGCGACTGGCCGCTATCCACGCACTGGCCCATTTCGTTGCCGAACATAGCCCGGAGGACGTTGCATGGTGCGCTTCGATTCGCGCCGTGCCGTTCAAGCGCTTCCAACGTAACGAACTCACCTACCTGGAAAAGCCGGAGATGGATGCCCTGCTCGCTGCGCCCGACTGCCACACCGCCCTGGGCCGACGCAACCATGCGTTGCTCCAGTTTCTGTACAACTCCGGCGCCCGCGCTTCGGAAGCGGCCGGCCTGCAGATCGAAAACCTGCATCTGCGGCCCAACACGACGAGTGACGTTGAGATATGCGGCAAGGGCCGTAAAACCCGTCGTTGCCCCTTATGGCCAGCCACTGGCGCAGAACTGCTCGAATTCGCGCGCAATCGCTCGCCCGATGCGCCTGTGTTTCTGAATCACCGCGGCCAAGCTATTACCCGCCACGGCATTTATCGCCTCATCCGAAAATATGTTTCCAAGGCTACCGTCGCTTGCCCGTCTCTCGCGCACAAACGCATTAGCCCGCACATCATTCGGCATACCACCGCCACGCACCTGCTCCGCGCCGGCGTGGACATCAACACCATCCGCGCCTGGCTCGGTCACGTGTCCATCGACACCACCAACATCTATGCCGAAGTCGATCTGGAACGCAAAGCGCAGATGCTGAATCACACCAACGCTCTTTCCACGCCTGCTGCTCCAAAGCGGTCATGGAAAGCCAACCCATCCCTGATGGCCTTCCTCCGTTCCATCTGAATACTTATGTTGCGTCAGCAGCGCCACACTGCCGCATGGTTGCCACCCTCGACGCTGCTACGCAACATAACTTCCGGCGCAACATAAGTGCGCTTATGCTGCGCACAACATAAGCGCACGAAATGTTGCACCGTGCAGACCGGCGCACAGCGACAACCAAAGTTGTGCGGGAGACCGAAGCCGAGGCTATCGCCTTCATTGTAGGCAAAGCCATCGGACTCCAGACCGGCACCGCTTCCGCCGACTACATCCAGCTTTACCACGGCAACGCCGCATTGCTGGCGGAAAGCCTTGAAGTTATCCAGCGCACATCCGCCGTGATTCTCGGAGCGTTGGAAGAGCCTTCCCCGGAAGAGTCGCAGGGCCAGTCAGACGACACATCGGCACAGACCACAGCCACCCAAACCACAACCGAAGACGCCGCGCCAGAACACCGGCGCAACCGCCGCGCCCGGAGCGAAACAGCAACCACGGAGGCAGCGGCTTAGGCCGCTTGCTTCCCCATTGCAGCCTTGCGGGCAGGGTTAACTGCCCTGTCCGCTATCCCTCACTGTTTGATTAAACCAAACCCGCTCCCAAGGAGAGAGCAATTATGACGATTGCAAACACCGCAACCGAATACCGCGACCTTCCACTGTCCATCCTCACCGAGTCGAAGACCAACCCACGCCGATTCTTCGAGGATTCTGCCCTCAAAGAATTGGCCGCAAGCATCCGCAGCCAGGGCATTCTCTCGCCCTTGCTTGTGCGGCCAGCGGCAGCGCGGCCCTGCCCCGTAACAAGTACATCGAGATCAAGCCACAAGACCCCAACGCGAAGAAGCACAGGGATTGGCCGGAGTACCAGACCTGCAAATCCATGACCGAGGCCATCGTCACCGAAGGCACCGAAAAAGGCGAACTCCGCAAAATCTGTGCCGACGCCGAATGCCCAGTCCACCGCCCGAAGAAGCAGCGCCGCGAGGAAGCGCTTGCCAACGCCGTAGGCTTGCGCGTCCTTTCCGCCATTGTTGCCGCCGTGCCTGTACGCCTCACCAAACGCGACCTCGTTTTCATCGTCGAACGGATCCTGCCCCACTTGGAGGACCGGCGAATCGAGGTTCTCGCCCGGAATCGCGGCATCAAGAAGGCGCAAGCATCCGACAGCATCGGGAAGCTGATGGTTGCCTACATTCGGAAGGCCGAGGAAGGCGAACTCGGACAGCTTCTAGTCGAAACAGTAATTCTCCACGCAGCCCGGACACAATCGGAGACCGGCAACGCGCTCAAAGAAGCCGCCCAGCACTACAAAGTGGACACCGACGCCATCGCGCAGAAGGTCAGAACGGAATTTGCTGCAAAGGAGAAGACGCAAGCGGCCAAGAAGACGGCCGCGAAGGCCCAGCCAAAACCGGCGGCGCGGACTACAGCAGCCAAGAAGGCCAAAGCCGCGTAACGTCCAATTTCCAAGCCTTCCATACGGGGTCTGCCGCCGCAGGCCCCGTTCTTTTTCGCCCGTCCTCCCGCCCTTTGATGTGCTGGCGCTTCGCGCCAGACTTGGTTTGGGGTGAGTAGGCCCAGGGAATTTCACCCTGAGCCCCTCGCAGAACCGTGCGTAAATCTCTCGATTTACACGGCTCCCATTATCCAACCGAATATCTGGTAACGCTCCAGTAGAAAAACATCTGAGGATAGATGTTCTTCATCTTGATGAGCCATTCCACACTGGTCTGCTCTCGCCGTTCCAGTGTTTGATACTTGCGTCTGGCCCATTGCATCAGCTTGCCATCAAGATACATGGCGAAGCTGTGCATTGCAGATGGATAGAACTCCCCGAAGTAATTCCACCAGCCACGTAGTACCGGATTGTATCGCTTCGCCAGTGCAGCGAGTGTCGCTGTTGTCCAGCGATGGATGCGCCAGCCACGCACCTCCTTCCGCATTCGTTTCAGAGCATCAGCACTCACACCCGGCAAAAAGCCTGTGAACCTCCGGTTTTGACTGGTGATGGCACGCCTTGGGCGGAAAGTGAATCCAAGGAATGTGAAATGAACATGCGGATAGGACGCGGTACGTTTATCGTCCTTGCAGTAAACCACCTTCGACTTATCCGGATGCATCGTCAACCCGCATTCTGCCAGACGCAATGCGATAGACTGCATCACCTCTTCCGCCTGCTTCTGGTTGCGGCAATGGACCACCGCGTCATCGGCATAACGGGCAAATGGGCAGGATGGATGGGTACGCTTCATCCAGGCGTCGAACGTGTAGTGCATGAACAGGTTCATCAAAATCGGACTGACTACCCCGCCTTGCGGTGTACCGCGTTGCCGCGTTACCCGCTCGCCGTCTGTAGTCTCGAACGGAGCGGTTAGCCACCGTTCGATATACAACAGTATCCAGCCCTCCTTGATGTGGCTGCGGACCGCTTTCATCAAGAGGCCATGATCGATCTGATCGAAGGCCGACTTGATGTCAAACTCCACCACCCAGCGGTATTGCCAGCACCGTTTTCTGGTGACGGCAACCGCCTGTTTCGCCGACTTCCCTGGCCGATACCCATAGGAGTCCTGATGGAATATCGGGTCCAAGATCGGTTCGATGATGCGCTTGACCACGGTCTGCGCAATGCGATCAGATACAGTCGGAATACCGAGCTTTCTCGTGCCGCCCTTTGCCTTCGGAATTTCAACCTGTTTCACCGGAGGCGGGAAGTACGATCCCGACGACATCCGGTTCCACAGTTTGTACAAATTCCTCGACAGGTTCTGCTCAAACATCGCAAGGGTTTCCCCATCGATGCCGGCAGCACCCCGGTTGGCCTTGACCTGCTGGTATGCCTCCCATACTGCGCGCTTCGCAATAACAAACGGTTTCGTTGATGTCATATCACTCATCCCCATGAAACAGGTTGGCGATACTCGTCAACCGGATAACGCTGCCCCTTCGCTCCACCCTCATTACAAGAGCTTCCTCGCTACTACGAGCAGCTCCGTCCCTTGCTCTGGCATCGGTATTCTTCCTCATGGTGTTTGCCATTTGTCATTTCCCTTCTCATCCAGAGCAAAGTTCTCACGTTCCGTACCAAAGCCTGTGTTGAGTTCATGCCGCCTTTACACCGACTGCCACCGGGACCGTAAGCAGGTTCCTTCCCGGCTAATCATGGAGCAGGTGGGCTCCCCACTTTTGGCAGTTTCTTAACCCGTAACGATGCGTCATCGGCCGGTTTGCTTTCGCTCATCTCCTCAACACTTACCTGGCCTCCTGATCGGAGGTCTTTTCCCCAGTTGCTCACTACCACGCCTTTTGAGCGCAGCAGCACTGGACGGTTTGAAGCCTACTCCTGCAAGTCGGCTTCGGGAGGCCTACTCCCATCTTTGGTACAGCACCGCGAGCTTACGCTCGCGTTCGTGACACACCCCACCCGACGGGCTTGAACACCTTGAAAATGAGGGATTTGTCGTGAACTAAGTGATTAATCGTTGCGCTCCCTTGCGACACTACGACAGCGTTGAATTCAAGTTTTGGACCCAGATGAGAATATCGGCTGCAAGAAGCTGACAGACATGCACTTCCTTGTTTGGGAAATCTTAAAGTGCTGATTTATTGAGCAGATGCGCCCTAATCGCGCCTCGAATATCGTCTGATGAAGCGTGTTCTGCTACGCTGTTTTGCCTCTTTGCCTTTACATAGATACATTAGATTGCTACTATTGCCTCAGGCTTGGTTGTTTTCCGTTACAGGTATCCGCGCAGACCTCCAACGAGGAGAAGCGTCAGGGAACACCTGAGATCTGACGGCCATTGGGCCCTTTAGACCCGGTTTAGAAACTCGGTTTATCGGGATTGTATGTTCAATCTACCAGCTGGGACGAAATGTAACACCAACCAAAAGCCCAAGGTTCAAAGCCGCCCAAAGTACCGGGCGGCTTTACTGTGAAGGTCGCACAAAATCGTCTGGATAGACGTTTGCATAGTCACATGTCAGGTTGATATGCCCTTTGATTGAACATTCAAAGGGCGTCCCACTCAATTTGCGTCTAGGGAATTGAACATCGTGATGAAGCCCGGCGGGTAGCGGAACCCCAAAACGAAAACATGATCTTAGGAACAAAGCATGCTCCATTGCTGTTGGGTTTGCGCTAATCTCACGCACTGCGCCGTGCATGCTTGGATCACGAGGAAATAGCAATCCTCGTGAGTCGGTGAAAATAGCTCTTTGCACACCATTTTTGATGTGACGCGGCAGGTCATCATGGGTGGCACTAACCGATTGTGCTTCAGAAAGAACGTCGCTCCACGGCCGCGTCTCCGCGCGCAGTTCGCAGAAGATTTCAGATAGAGGATGTCCGGGACTCACGAGAAAATTCTTCCCAGGGAGGAACAGGGGTTCCTTCTGGCTAAAAGTCGACAACCTCCGCTTGATTCCGTGGAAACTCTCAACTACTCCATGCAACTGCGACGTTATTTCCTCCCGACTGGCCGTCAGATCGTGGCGGAGTTGTCGGCCCTCTTTGTAGTCCGCTAACAATCTCAACTTTACCGGAAAAGCAGCGAAATCAAAGCATGAGAGCAGTTGCTCTTCGTCTGGAGATGGTACATAAGCTAACCACAATTGAGATGGCGCTGGTAGCGGATTCTGTAGCTTGGCTTGACGTTGAGCGTATTCGACGGTGGTACGTAGAAGCTGAGTGATATTTTGCTCTGAGTACAATGAGCCGTCGTTGCCAGAAGCCGGAGTACTGACTACACGCAATGAATTGTGAAAAGCCCCCTCGATCCATTTTATGGTTGCTGAAGCAACTGGATGAGGCAACCCCGCGAGTATTACCAGAGGCAAACTCGATTGATATTTAGCTTTTTGGCGCCGGTCTCGCAATGCGCCTCACTCGTGTTCGCTTAAAAGTAAAGCGATGTCTGCAGGAATTAACAGCTTTTTCGCTATTTCTGGAGATTGTGCAGCAAATAGCCGCGAAAGGGCGTTGGAATCGCGAGACTGCGCAACGTACAGATTATCTGGTTTGACTCCTATATCTGCGCTCCAACGCTCAATTTTTTGATTCAACACACGTCGAATACTCTCCGGTAATCTCTCGATATTGCCTATCCGAAGACCGGGAAGACGATATTTCGCGTCGATTCGCCAGAACTCCTCAGCCTTTTCTGGCTGCGGCTCGGTTAGTAAATATTCGTGCGGCTGAGTCTTACTGAGGAAAACAGGCAGCACTCCTTCTTGACGAACGCAAAACGCATTCAGGAATGATTTTGGAAGTCGAGCCAGATCTATCAAGTCTCCTGAAATCTTCTTGCGATCTGCGATGATCGCATTGATCTTATCGTGGTTTGCTGAATCTGTTACAACAATATATGCAGCTGCATTTGGATCCCGAACGATAATTAATTCTGGGTCAGAAGTATCCTCAATGAGTTTTCTCAGAGAGCCTTCGGCAGTTCCAGCGATCGGCCAAAGTCCTTTATCTTTTAATATCTTTCCTAGCTGAGACAGCAGCAAAGGTGCAGACGCTTTCCTGTAGTGCTCCGAGACAATAGCACGAATTGATTCAATGATGTTTTGCGGCTCGTTAGTCATTTTTCCTCGTTGCTACACAGAAGATTGCTTCTCACATTGTAAAACGTGCGGATAGGAGAAGGATGCCATCAGACCTGCGAGATTCTCAGGTCTCGATCCAACCACCAGGCGCATTCATACTCATTCAGTTCGGCATAAATCCTCGATGCGCACGAATCTCCAGCCGGAGTTCTTCACGGAGAGCCTTGCTTTTCTTGAGCTGCTTGAAGAACTCTTCAAGAACGCTGACCACAATCGCGTTGACGCTGACGCCTTCCGCTTCGGCCCATTCCTTGAGCTTTAGCCGGGCCTCTGCGCCGACGTGGAGGAGCTGAGGATTGGAAAGCTCCATGCCGGCCTTGCGGGTCTGCATGATGCCTACTTTTTCGCGCTCAACATGGCTCAAAGCAAAAAGGACGATCCTGGCCAGATCGCCCTTTACGCGTGACTCTTCTGTGACTGCTTCGCGCAGATCAATGGGGAGGCGCAGCGTCATGCCCGGACGGCTGTCCGTCCACCGCTGCCCCTCGCGGTTCACCTTCCGCGCTGCCTTCTTCGCCGCCTTCTTTACTGCCACTGGATACCCTTCCAAAACCGTTTCCGAGTCTCTGTCGAGACTCATTCTCTGCTCTCATCGGCGAGTAAGGACCGTTGAACAAGAAATCCTTCTCAACCCTTACAAAGAACCTGTACCCCGGCCTCACCACAATCGTTGGCTGGATGTTCAGGTTCCTGCGCGTAACCTCGACTCCCAGTTGGCCGACTTGCTGGCCGACCGCTTGCCCTACCTGTTGCCCAGCACTCGGCGATTGCAGCACCGAAGAGTTCGTCCCTTGGCTCAACTCGATCCCGGCGGAGAAGAGCGACGTGAGCAGAGCGCCCGAAAGGATTCGGCCCCAGTGATTGTCCACCTGGTCTCGAAACCCTGCCGCGCCGGTGCTATCGTCCCCTTCAAAGCCGCCGAGCGAAAGGCTACTTCCGTCCGGGAATATAACACGCCGCCAGACTGCCTGCAACGCATTCTGACCATAGCCTATGTGAGAATTATAAATCCCCACAAGTGTACTCCCGGCAGGTACTAGAATGTACCTGCCAGTAGCAGAATCATATACATTTTCTCGGACGAGCGCCCGGATCAAGCCCGGCAGATCGGAGTTGAGCTGCTGTTCGAGTACGGCGGGGATGAGCCAGCCAGCCTTGATTTCGTACTTTCCCTGGGCGGGTTTCCGTTCGCTTCCCAGGTAATCGGACTCCTGCTTGCCGTGCTGCTGACCGAAGCCGGCCTTTTGCTCCTGATCGTTCTGGCGCTCATAGTCTGTGCGCTGTTCTTGCTGTCCCACTCCGGAAAGCTGCGAACTGGCGGATTGGGGAACGCCGCCTTGCGCGGGGTTGGCGCCAAGCGCGGCGCGGGCATTGATGAGAGCGGCTTGAATCGCTTGCAGCGGATCGCTCTCTGCCGTTTGCTTTTCCTTGTCTTCGCCGGGGAGGTTTCCCTTGACGGAGGTTGCGGCCTCCATCGCTTCGCGCTCCCGGTTGTATTCCTCCAGCCTCCGCTGCTCGGCGAACGACAACGAACCGTTGACGGCTGTTGAGGCCGGGGACTGCCGGTATTCAAGAGGAGGAATGGAGTTGGTTTGGCTTCCGGCCCCCGTTCCCGCCGACAGGGTTGACCTGCCAGCCGGGGGCTCGCCAGTCGAGATGGACGAACGCGATACGACAGAATCCGGGACGTGAGATTGACCGATGTCCAGCCCGTTCCGCGCCTGGTCCGACAGCATCCCCTTTTCAACCATTGTGGCTGGGCCGACGCCGGTCTGTGCCGCCTGCTTCGTCAGCAAATCGAAGGGCGAGCTTTTCGAGTAGAACTCCGTGATAGTGGCCGATGCCGGAGAATTTCTCCCGGTCTGTGCATAGACCTCATCCACGAGGCGACGCTGTGCCACCGCGTCCGTAACGACCGTCCGCAGATTCGTGATCCACCGGGCAACCACCGCTTCTTGCAGGCGCACATCCTTGACTGCAACCTGTTTGGCCGGGATGACCGGAACCGCCCGGCCCACATCGTCGAGAGCGACGACATAGGGGATCCGAGCATACATGGAAAGCCGATCAGATCATGATCCGGCTCTCTTCCTGAGCGAGCGCAAACAGCGTCTTTCGCGGCGCGCCATCCAGGAAGTCCTTGAAACATGGTGCGCACGGCTGGGCCTGAAGCGTTTCCACGTCCATCAACTTCGGCACACGTTCGCGACACAACTTGCAAATGCACACATCGACGCCATGGTACTGAAGGACCTCATGGGCCACGAGCGGTTCGAGACGACCACACGTTACTTCAAGCTTTCGGAGGAGACGCGGGCTCGCCAATACTTTGGCGCCATGGCGAATCTCCACCAGTAACGCTTGAGCCTTTGGTAGAGGACACCATCACCCTAAGTTAGGGTCAGGCAGGTTGTGAATATGCGACAGGCAAACCCGCCGACGAGGAAGCTCTGCCCAAAGAAATCGAATACCAGATTGGAGAATCATTTGAACACGAGTAACTGGAAGACAACCACGATCGAACCATTTGTAGATGCAGATGCAGTTGCGCAGTTTCTCTCGCTTACGCGGCGAGAGGTGTCAGGAGATACATGGCGGCCGAGCAGATATTGAGAGCCGCGATTCTGAAATGCCTCATGGAGCCTAATTTCGCTTCGAAATTCGACTCGGATGACACCGTCGAAACGGCCTATCCTGTCACAGCTCAGAACTCCGGCAGGTCGCACCCGGGCATGAATAAGCCTTGACTGTGCGTTCGCGCCCTCCCTTCGTAATTAGGACTGCCGGTTGGACCGGGATCCATTAAGCAGCCAATTCCCAAGATGCCCTGGTGGAATTCGGCGAATCAGGAGCATGAGGCGTAATTGTTATGGTGACCGGCTTCACCTGTCCCCACGAGTACATTTCTTCCTCAATTGCGGCGACCAATTCAGCCAGTTTCCGCTCGGTTGGGACGGACGTGAGTGCTGTGCGGATTTTCTGTCGGACTGCAAGTCTCCTTCGTTTCTCGGGTGGCAGGAGGGCAGCTGCGATGGCACCTCGGCTCCGGTCTATCTGCTCTGCCGCCCTGGTCGCCAGAGCGGCGTCCGTCACGGATATTTCAAGATCCAGGTGCGCCGCCTTGTCCGGCATCCCAAGAATCTTGGCAATCATGCCTGCGTTCTTTCGCGCGGCCGGATCAAAGCCGGCTTGCTGAAGGGCTTTGATATGGTGGCCATCGGATACCGCTCGAATACGGTCTCTGTCATCTCTTCCTCTGAATAGGGTCGAGGCAGATGCTTCGGTGTCTTCGCATGGTGAATCCTGGGCACTACCGGGTTGGCATGATCGAAACGGTCCTCAGCGATCATCCAGTCGAAGAACGTGCTGACAAAGGACACGTATTTGGTCGGAATCCCGCCACGGCGGAGTTCTGACGCGATGAATCGCGTAATCAGCTTCGGAGAAACGAGCTTAATGTCGCCCACTTTCTCCGCCATCAAAAACTGGAAAAAGTAAGACAGGGCATTCCGCGCGCCGTATGGCTTCCGGTAGTGGGTGGACACAAACCCATCTACATACTCCGTCAGCAGTGGGAAGTAATTCCCAGCGCGCTCAGAGATGAGATGTTCACTCCGAAACAGATGATTGTGCTCTGGGCAGCAGAAAGTGTTGGTCACGCCTGGACGGTTGGGCCGGTGAATCTCCTTGCCGCACCATGTGCAATTCGTGATGCGCACTTCGAGAAACCACGATTTCTTCTCGCACTCCTCGGAGCAGTAGAACCGAAACCTGGTTGGTTCGTAGTTGCCGGCGGGTGCGAAGCCATTGCAGCCAGGCCGGCTGCATGGCTTCTCGTTGACGCCAATGGTACGGTAGCGGGTTCTCTTGACGACCTCGGATCGGCATTCGTAGGTCGGGCAATAAAAATGCGTGCGGCCTGGCCAGCAGTCGAAGGCTGGCAACTCCTTGCCGCATACCTCGCAGGATTTCTCGCCTGCTTCATAGCACTTGCGTATGTACTTGGTCACTGTTTCCTCGATTGGGTGCACTTGTACGCTTCAATGAGCTGGAACACATCGCGGCTGTCGAAGCGCTCTTCGTCGCAAATCCGAATTGCTCGGAGTTGCTCTGTATCGATGAGCCAACTGATCTTCTCTTCTTCGAGTTGCAAGAGGGCCATCACATCGGCCCTCCGCAGCAATCGGCGTTCTTGCTGAGACATTTTGTCCTCCAGAATGCAGCATGCAGGAGGATAAGGAGACAACCAAAGGCTCGGCCTCTTGGCGTCAATCAGGGACAAAAGTTAGTTGAGGTCGGGAGAGATTGACAGCTTCGGCGGTGCTCAGATGTGCATTCATGGCATGGGCAGGCCGGTTGTCGTTGAGACAGAAAGGCCCACGGACTTTGGCAGAATTATCTGTATCGCTGGTAATGGATTCGCGTTGATCGCAAGCCTTGAAGCCGGCAGAATTCAGTTCTTGGTGCATTTTTCCCTTTCAGAGAACGGCGACTGAAGTTGCCGGTTACATGGAAACCAGGACACTCACCGCCCTAGTTCTCCATAGGTTCACTCTTTGGGGCTCGGAGTGCTAAATTATGGGAAAGCCATGCAAAGGAAGCATCTCGAGATCGGCACCCGCTTCGGAAAACTGACTGTAATCGGGAATGAAGAATCGGACCGGCACGGTAACCAGTACGTGCTTGTTCGGTGCAGTTGCTTTGAAAAGACGGTCAAGCGCATGCGCGCAACTGCGCTGACAATGGGACAATACGTGGACAAGAACGGAAAAATCCGCTTGCCGCATCGGAGTTGTGGTTGCGAGTCGAAGCGCGCTTATCGCGAATATTGGGAAAAGCGTGCAGCCGGGATCCGCAAGCGGGTTCGTCGCCAAATCTGGCTGGCCTATCAGAAGGCCCCGCAATTTGCAGTCGTGGCAATTCAATTCAATCTGCCCGCACAACTGATCTCAGCCGTTGTCCGGCTATATAACTGGAATCACGACGCCTCGCAATTCTCAGCAATTCCGCGCGATTCCAAGGCAAGAAGGGAATGGGATGAAAAGCGTTCTGCCGAAATTCCTTTCTGATTAAGGGATCTTGCTCAGGATGATCACCGGTGTTTCTTTCATACGTTCCTTCCTTTCACGGGGCTCAGGGCCCGGGCTTAAACCGGATTCCGTGAGTTTGGGCTGATCGGCGGACAGATAATGAGGCTCGATCGTGAGCGCAACGGTCAAAAATCGAGTTCGACAGCTCTACTCCTTTCTGAAGGAGGCAAATCAGCTTCGCTTCCGACCAGTTCGATCGCTGAGTGAGCATCCGAGGGTCGTGCGGCTTGCCGATATGCCCCAACACGAATCTATGCATTTGTATCGACCGGTCCAAGTGCAGGATGCGCAAGAAGTCCCAGATACGCTCATGCGTATTACAAGGCCGACAACAACTCAATGTCCGACCCCTCCGGAGGCCATTGCATCTTGGCTGTTGCCTGATTGGGATGATCCCGCAAAAACTGCGGAATACGCTGAGAGCCGCAATGAAATTGACGAAACCGGCGAAACGACTACGGTCAGGTTCGATAGCGATGAACGAAGATCTTCTGATTTTGTAACTTGGGACGACCAACGCACAGCATGGGTCGCACCAGAACAGCGCGCTCGCCAAGCTCTCCGATTCTTCGAGTTGTTCTATGACATTTACTCAACCGTAGAAAAGGACGGCGAAGAACTTGAGTTGATGGTTGGCGATGGCCATCTATCGTGGCTAACTGGCTCCGCAATTGATGGCCAGGTCGTTATAGCTCATCCTGTTTTGTTGAAGCGCGTGGAATTGCGATTCGATGCCAAGATCCCCGAATTCACAGTTCATGAGACAGATCGGGATACTGAACTGTACAGTGGCCTGTTCGTTGACCTGCAACAGGTGTCCCCGGCTGCTATTAAGAACCGAAAGAATGAACTAGAATCGGCTGGCTATCATCCGCTCGGCTGGCAGGATACCGAAGCCTTCTTAAAAGCCCTCATCCAAACGATTTCGCCATTGAGCGGTGAGTTCTTGGACGCACCGGCAAGAAGCGCCTCGTCAACACCAACCATGTGGCGTGAACCTGTGTTGTTTCTTCGCAAGCGTGTCGCGGGAATCGCAACCGCTGTAGATGCAATTGTTGACGACATCGAAACACGTGAGCTATTCCCACCCGCATTAGCACAAATAACAGGGACTATGGAGGAATGGCTCGGCTCCGGTATTGGAGCCGAAGAACCGGGTGGTGGCACAAACGGAACAGAAAAACAGATTCCATCGAGAAGCATAAGTGATGACGATATTCTTCTCGCCAAAGAGGCAAACGCGGAACAGGTCCAAATCATCCGACGACTGCACACGAGCGGATCGGTCATTGTTCAGGGTCCACCAGGCACCGGGAAAACTCACACTATTGGCAACATCATTGGGCATTTGCTTTCCCAGGGAAAATCAATCCTTGTAGCCGCGGATGGCGTTGAGCTGGCGTGCGACGAAAACGAAGTACAGGCGGTTCTGTAGCATCGCGAGATACAGCAACGCCGTGGCTGTGAACACGAGGCCGGATAGAAGGCCCTCGCAAGTGAGAAACTCGGCCGTCGCTCCGTGGAGAAGCTGGTAGACCGCGAACTGTGCCGTTGCGACCGCTGCGGTCAGGCTGCACAGGTATTTGAGAAGGCTCTCCTGCCTGGTGTCATAGAATCGCAGTTGCTCGAAGCAGAGTTCGTACTCTTTCAGAAGGTATTCGTTCGCCATGTTCGCCCCACACTTCAGAAGGTAAACTTTACCGAGCCGTCATCGGTCCTGTAAACGACATTTGCCGTGTTGCTCTTGTACCGCTGAAGCGCCGTTGGATGTGGCACATTCTCGTATGCGCCGGCCGCAGTGGAGATCACCGTGTACTTGGTGCTGCATTTCTTGATAAAGCCAAGGTGGGCGCCATTTAGGCTGCCATGGTGGCTGGCATGCAAAATGTCGTCGCAGATATGATCGATCTCCGCAACGCCCTCAAGGTTCGCGTCGGACGCGTCGCCTGTGAATAAACAAGTCCTCGTCCCCATATCAACGCGAAAAACGAGGCAGGCATCGTGAAGCTCGCGAGTTTCGCTCGTCGCGGTGCTCACCTTGGGGCCTAACATCCAGAATTTCAGCCCCGCGACCTGCCACCATGGCTTTTCAAAGCTTTCCTGCTTGTAGGGCTTGTAGGTCTTGGTTCCCTTGCTCTCGAAATACCCCCGGTGGTCGTTGAATTCGTTCCATTCGTCGAGGGTGATGCTATTGTCACCACGCCTTCGTTCGTATGGGCTGTAGATCATGTACTCGATTTTGTACCCGTTGTCCCTCAGGTATTCCAGTCCGGAGTAATGGTCTTCGTGCTGGTGGGTGAGGAATAGACCTTTAATTGTTTTGCTTGCTGGGAGCAATTGGCGATAGCTGGCAATATCCTGGCAGTCGACCAGAAAGGTTGCGGTATCGGTGATAATGATGGAGGCATCAGCACACCCCACATCTAGGAAATGCAGCGTTCCCATTTCTCCCCTTGGCTGGTCTACTCGGCCCCGGCCGTCCCGTGGTGAGAATTTGCGCGTTTGTTGCCAATTATATAGCGGCTTTGTAGCGCCCTTCGCCTAGGAGACCCATTAAGCTTTGGGCTTGAATCACGGATCGGCCCCAACAAACGCCGATGCATTCAGCTATAAAACCGTTCATCGCCGGCAGACTCCCAGCGAACAACAGCTTCGTTTCCGCCTTGGAGGGACCAATTCCGACGCAAATGGCCCTTTCAGATTCAAGGTCAATCCTCTCAATTGAAGCCAGCCACTTCATTTCTGCTCGAATCGGCAGTGGATCCCAAATGCTCATGATGCGGTTGTGCGATCAAGCTATTGCCCACCGCGTTCCTGGCAGTGCGCACAGGAAAGATTGGGGAATATCGGGTTGAATATCGGGTTGGAGATTTCCGCCTAATTGCTGTAAGTTATTGATTTATATGGTAGGCACGACTGGATTCGAACCAGCGACCTCTTCCGTGTCAAGGAAGCGCTCTAACCAACTGAGCTACGCGCCTGCAAACCGTTAAAGGTAGTTTATCAGGATCGAGGCCACGGGGAAAGGCGAGAATGCGACACTTGCTGTCCATGCTGTACCATCATGGACAAACGACGAACTCTCGATTGTCTTTTGTCGCATCCGCCGAAATTTCTCTGGGAATCGCTACAGAGATAGCTCCGCTCAATGATTGGCGATTCCCTCTGCCGATTGCAAGAACCTGCCATGGCCGACGTTGCAAATTCGCGATTGAATCCACTCCGGACGGCCCCCAACCTGCTTACGCTGTTGCGCATATGCCTGGCTCCATTTCTGGTGGCCACCATACTGGAAGGGCATTATGGATGGAGCTTCGGCTTGTTTGTGGCGGCGGGGTTGAGCGATGCGCTGGATGGGACGCTGGCGCGCGTGCTGAAGCAGCGCTCCCGGTTGGGCGAGTACCTTGACCCGGTAGCCGACAAGCTGCTCCTGAGTACGCTTTTTGTGGTGCTCACGCACCTAGGATTGATCCCGGTGACGGTGACAGTTCTGGTCTTCGGGCGGGATGTGGGGATTCTGGTGGTTTCCGCGATTCTCTACGCGGCGACGGGCCGGCGGGAATTCCTCCCTAGCGTCCTCGGCAAGGCCAATACTACGGCGCAGATTGCCGCAGTGGCCGCCGTGCTGCTCCATCAGCTCACCAACACCCAATGGGTAGCCAACTTTCGCACGATCGCGCTCAATGCCACGATCCTGCTGACCATCGCCTCTGGCCTCCATTACGCATGGGCCGCAGCGCGCCGGGTAGGCGCTCAGGCGGCTAACGGATCAAGCGCCAAGTGAGGCGGGCAGGGTTTGCGGTCTCGGAAGTCCGATCTTAAAAGTCGTTCGGCGCGTCCTCTGTTTCAGCGGTTTCTTCAATCTCCATGTCACGAAACTCGTCGGAGTCAAAGACATCGCCACACTCCAGGCACTCGACAAACTCGGTGTCTTCGTGCCGGGAAACGATACGTACCCTAGGGTGCTTGCAGATGGTTGCCATTGCCTTTGGATCGGTTGGATTAAATGCTCTTTCCGCCAGATTGTATCGAGCTTTTGGATAATTTAGAACCGAAATTTGTTGAATCTATGACTTTCTCACAAGTTTTTTTTAGACTGGGGCAAGAACCGTCCCAAAGCGGACTTGAAATCCCGACAGAAACGGTCGTATACTAAATGAGGACCGAAGAAGTCGGATATTGACATGCTCAAGCTGACCAAAAAAGCGGATTACGGGTTGATGGCGCTGAAGTACCTTGCCGAGCACCCTGAACACCCAGCGCTGAGCGCCAAGGATGTTGCCGACGCATATGGGATTCCGGCGCAATTGCTGGCCAAGATTTTGCAACTTCTGACCAAGAACGGGCTTCTCCGTTCCCATGCCGGCATGAACGGCGGCTACGCTCTGGCGCGGGATGCGCGCAAGATTTCGGCCTACGAGGTGATTCTCGCCATTGACGGGCCGTTTTTCATTACCTCCTGCATTAAGGGCACCAAAAGCTGCGAGCTAACCCCTAGCTGCACGATCAAGGAGCCGTTGGCACGGGTAAACGACACCATCGCGGGAGTGCTGAAGAGCATCAGTATCCAGGATCTGGCGGAGCACGAGCATCCTGCGCCACGTGGAATCGAAACCCATGGGCTGGTGGCCCTGAAGGTGTAGCGAAGTTGGTACGATAACGAGATTTTCCCCTTCTGCGATGAGCAGAGAAAAGAATTGAAGAGGATGGAGATCGGAATGAGCACAGTAACAAGCAACGTAGAAGTGCCCGCAGGCGTTACCTTGCCGATTTATATGGACAATCATGCCACCAGCCCGCTCGATCCGCGGGTTTTGGAGGCGATGCTTCCCTATTTCACCAGCAAGTTCGGCAATGCTGCCAGCCGCAACCACTCCTTTGGATGGGAGGCTGAACAGGCTGTGGAGACAGCGCGCGAGCAGATTGCCAAGCTGATCGGGGCTACCGCCAAGGAGATCATCTTTACCTCTGGCGCCACCGAGAGCAACAATCTGGCCCTGAAGGGCATTGCAGAGATGTACCGTGAGCGCGGCAACCACATTATCACCCAGGTGACCGAGCACAAGGCGATTCTGGATACCTGCAAGCGCCTGGAGAAGCATGGCTACCGGGTAACTTATCTGCCGGTGAAGGCAGACGGGCTGATCGACATGGACGACCTGAAGCGGGCCATGGACGAGAAGACCATCCTGGTTTCAATCATGGCGGCCAACAACGAGATCGGCGTGCTTCAGCCCATCCGCGAGATTGGCAAGCTCTGTCATGAGAAGGGAGTCATCTTCCATACAGACGCGGTGCAGGCAGTGGGCAAGGTTCCGGTGGATGTGATCGCCGACAATATCGACGTGCTTTCGCTCTCCGGACACAAGATTTACGGGCCCAAGGGCGTTGGCGCGCTTTACGTTCGCCGGCGCAACCCGAGGGTGCAGATCGCCGCGCAGATCGACGGCGGCGGCCACGAGCGCGGCATGAGGTCCGGTACGTTGAATGTGCCGGGAATCGTGGGCCTGGGCAAGGCATGCGAAATCGCCTATGAAGAGATGGACTCCGAAGCAGCCTACCTGCGCGGACTGCGCGACCGGCTCAACGCCAAACTGGCGTCGGAGCTGGACTACATTCATGTGAACGGCTCGATGGAGCACAGGCTGCCGGGCAACCTGAATGTGAGCTTTGTGTATGTCGAGGGCGAGTCGCTGCTGATGGGCATCAACGATGTTGCGGTATCCAGCGGTTCGGCCTGCACCTCGGCCACGCTTGAGCCATCGTATGTATTGAAGGCGCTTGGACTGGGCGACGATGTGGCGCACAGCTCGATTCGCTTTGGACTGGGCCGCTTCAACACACAGGCCGAGGTAGATTATGTGGCTGACAAGGTAATCGACATTGTGAAGAAGCTGCGCCAGCTTTCACCGCTCTATGAGATGGTGCTTGAGGGTATTGACCTGACTAAGATTCAGTGGGCGGCGCACTAGGCCGCAAGGAACAGTCCGATGTTCAAATGTCTTGAAGACAAGTGGATGGATGAAGCAAAGCGATCTTCGCGATGAACTTCTTATCGAATATGGATCGCCGTCGGTCTAGCTTGGCTCTTGATTTTGATTTTGTACTGCGAAAAAAGGTTTCGTTAACGACAACGGATTCAAGAACACGCGGCTTCCCCGCAGAGGAGATGGACCAATGGCATACAGCGACAAGGTAATCGACCACTACAACAACCCGCGCAATGTGGGCCAACTGGACAAGAGCTCGACAGAAGTCGGCACGGGTCTGGTGGGCGCACCGGAGTGCGGCGATGTGATGCGGCTGCAGATCCGCGTTAATCCTGAAACCCAGGTGATTGAAGAGGCCAAGTTCAAGACCTTCGGTTGCGGTTCGGCAATTGCCAGTTCTTCGCTGGCCACCGAGTGGATCAAGGGCCGCACCGTGAGCGATGCGCTTGAGATCAAGAACACCGACATTGTGAAGGAACTGTCCTTGCCGCCCGTGAAGATTCACTGTTCGGTGCTGGCCGAGGATGCGATTCGCGCGGCCATCGGCGACTGGAAGAAGAAGAACAGCGTTGCCGAGACGGCTGCCGTGGCAGCAGCGCACTAACCACCTGCGGTGGGGCCAATCGCCTTGGGCATTTTGACATGGATTGGCGCCACGTTCGTAGTTGTTATGTTTTGAAAGGGCAAGTATGTCGAACATGGTGACCATTGGAGCGCAGCCTTCGCAGGAAACAGCTGCGCTTCCGCAACCACCCGCATCGGGCACAGGGGGCGCCCCACCGCCCGGTCAGGGCTTGCAGTTGACCGAGCGCGCCATCAAGCGCGTGCGCGTGGCGATGGCCAAGGAAGGCGTCTCGCCGGAAGAGGGCGGACTGCGATTGGGTGTGATGGGCGGGGGCTGCTCGGGGCTTTCCTATTCCATCAAGTTCGATACGCAGCCACGTGAGCGCGACCGCATCTACGACTTTGACGGTGTGCGCGTCTTCGTCGATCCCAAGTCGTTCCTCTACCTGCATGGCATGACGCTGGACTATGAGGAGACGCTGATGCGGCAGGGGTTCAACTTCATCAATCCGAACTCGTCGCGTTCCTGCGGCTGCGGTTCGTCCTTCTCGTAATATTTGCTGGGCTCATGCCCGAACCTTTCACGCTTTGCATTCATCCGGTTGTCAGCAAGAGTACAACTATGCTCAAAGTTCTCGATTCCGCGGTTCCCATTGCCTGTTGGTCCTGTTCAATCGGCCACAACGATTCAACGTTATTCTGTCCGCATTGCAGCAAGATTCAACCTCCTCCTGGCGGAGATTATTTCAAGGTATTCGGTTTGGAGCCGAAGCTCAATCTGGATTTGCCCGCTCTGGAGCATGAGTTTCATCGCCTCAGCCGCAAGGTGCATCCAGATCGCTTTGCCCGCGCTGGAGAGAACGAGCGGCAGTGGAGCCTAGCGGACACAGCGCTGCTCAACGATGCCTATCGCACGCTCAAGGATCCGCTGCACCGCACCGAATATCTGTTGAAGCTGGAAGGTGCGGAGATCGGCGAGGAGCATAGTGGCAAGGATCGCAAAGACCCTTCGAGGGTTCCCGCAGATCTGCTGGAAGAGGTCTTTGAGTTGAACATGCAGCTGGAAGAGATGCGCATGGCCCGCAAGATGGGTGAAGAAGATCCGCAGCTCCAGGCCAGTCTGACCGAAGCGAAGGAGAAGTTTGACGGCCTGCTGGAGGCGGTAGACGGCGATCTGCATGCACAGTGGCAGGTGTGGGACGCGGGCGACAAGGCTACCCGCATGGCCGCGCAAGAGACCATGGTGGCGCAGCTCGACAGGCGCCGCTACCTGAGCAATCTGGTTCGCGATGTGAACGAAGTTCTGGGAGCTTGAAAGAAAAGCATGGCGGAATCGAATTTGACAGGCCGCGTTGTTGGGATCGATCTTGGCACTACCAATTCTCTGGTCGCATATATGCAGGGCGATGCACCGGTCGTGATTCCCGGCGTCGATGGCTCGAACCTTGTGCCGTCGGTGGTGGCGCTCGACCCCGCTGCGCCAGGGGGCGGGCGGCCTACGGTTACCGTGGGCAACACCGCGCGCAAGGCGCTGATTGAGACGCCGGAGCGGGTCATCTATTCCGTGAAGCGGCTGATGGGCCGCGGGCTCGAAGAGATTCACGACGAGTTGAGGCTGTTTCCCTTCCGTCTCGCCGAAGACGTTGAAGAGGGCGAAGTGCCGCGCATCCGTCTGGGCGAATTCAAGTTCACGCCGCCGGAGATTTCCGCATACATTTTGCGCCAGCTCAAACGCAACGCGGAGCGCTTTTTTGGCGCGCCGGTTACGCAAGCAGTGATCACTGTGCCGGCTTACTTTAACGATGCGCAGCGCCAGGCCACCAAAGACGCGGGCCGCATGGCCGGCCTTGAAGTCCTGCGCTTGGTCAACGAGCCAACCGCGGCGGCGTTGGCCTATGGGCTCGACCGCGCCAAGGTGGGCACGATTGCGGTTTACGATCTGGGCGGAGGCACCTTCGATATCTCCATTCTCAAGCTCCGCGACGGCATCTTCGAGGTGCAGTCCACCAACGGCGACACGCACCTGGGCGGCGACGACATTGACAACCTGCTGCTGACTATCGCTTTGGATGAGATTCACGCCGAAAATGGAGTCGATCTGCGGCGGCATCCCGGCGCGGTGCAGGCCTTGCGCAAGGCGGCCATCGAAGCCAAGATCGCGCTTTCTACCGAGCGTGTAGCACACTTCGATATTGAGCTGCCCAACGGCGACCGTTACCAGCGCGAAATCTCTCGTGCGGGTTTTGAGTTGCTGATCGAGCATGTACTGGATCGTACTGCCGGCCCCTGCAAACAGGCCCTCACTGACGCTGGAATCACTCCGGAACAAATCGACGAAGTAGTGCTGGTGGGCGGTTCTACACGCATTCCCGCCGTGCGCCAACTGGTTGACGAACTGTTTCAACTTTCCGCGCGCGGCAAGAAGCCGCATACCGAGCTGAATCCCGATGAGGTTGTCGCATTGGGCGCGGCGGTACAGGCTGACATTCTGGCGGGCGCATCGAAATCCACCGAAGAATTGCTGCTGCTGGATGTGACGCCGCTTTCCCTGGGCATCGAGGCCCTGGGCGGCACCGTGGCGCGCATCATCCAGCGCAACTCCACGATCCCCGCCTCGGCTACCGAACACTTTACGACCGGTGTGGACGGGCAGACCAATGTGGCGATTCATGTGGTTCAAGGCGAGCGGGAGCTGGCCTCAGACTGCCGTTCGCTAGCCCGCTTCGATCTGCGCGGCATTCCGCCGATGAGCGCGGGACTGCCGCGCATTGAGGTGAAGTTTCTCATTGACGCCGACGGCATTTTGCACGTCTCTGCGCGCGAGCAGCGTAGCGGGCAGGAGGCGCAGATTGAAGTGAAGGCAACCTATGGCCTCACCGACGAGCAAGTCGAGAGCATGATTCTGGATTCCTTCGATCACGCCGAAGAGGACTTCGCCAAGCGGTTGCTGATTGAGGCCCGCAACGAAGCGGAGACGATTCTGGCAGCCGTTGAGCGTGCGCCGCAGAGCCAGGCGTGGAAGCAGTTAACCGACGAGGAGCAGGCGGCCATCTCCGCTGCACAAATGCGTCTGCAAGCAATCAAGCAGGGTGAGGATTCGGCGGCGATTCGCGCGGCTACCCTGGCGCTCGATCAGGCCACACGACGCTTTGCGGAACTGATGATGGATGCCGCTGTATCCACAGCCATGCGCGGTAAGACCATGGATGCGGCGGGAGAAGATATGGGCGATGCAGTGACCGCGCCTCACGCCATGGCGCCTGCGGAATTCAAGTAAGGCGGAGTTGGCGTGGTTAGCGGAGTTGTTCAGTTGACGAGTTGTGCAGGTAGGCCGGGGTTTTAACCCCGGCATCAAAGATTGCAAAATGAACGGGGCTTGAGCCCCTGAGGTATGCTTTTCGGGACTTGCGTTTGCGTTTTTCCTACAAGCACAATGAGCCCGCCAAGACCGAAAGAGACGGATTGTATGAGCGATGCAACTGAGAAAAACATTCCCGCCGACAAGCTGGTGCGCGTCACCTTTCAACCCGAAGGCAGAACGGTGGAGTTTGAGTTTGGCAAGATGCCTTACCAGCATCACGGCAAGCCGATGTCGTTTCTCGACGTGGCCGAGAACCACGACGTTTTTCTCGACCACGCATGCGGAGGCGTCTGCGCCTGCACCACCTGCCACCTTTGGATCAAGGATCAGGCCGGCATCAGCCAGGCGGACGACGATGAGATCGACCGCATGGACATGGCCGCCGACCAGCAGTTGAATTCGCGGCTGGGCTGCCAGGCCGTCATCACACGCCCCGGCAACTACGTGGTCGAGATTCCAAAGTGGAACCGCAACTACGTCTCCGAAGGCAAGCCGCTGACCCTGGCCGAAGAGAAATAGATGACTGGGTGCCCCACTCTCGCCGCGTCTTTGTTTCTGCGGCTAGGGTGGGTATCGCATCCGATGGAGAGACCCCATGCCGCGCGAGATTCTGTGGACTGACGCCGAAGAGATCGGCATTCAACTGCAAGAGAAGTTCCCTGCCCTGGACCCGTTGACGGTGCGCTTCACTGACCTGCACCGCTATGTGACCGAGCTCGAAGGCTTCGCTGACGATCCGGCCAAGTCCAACGAGAGCCGTCTTGAAGCCATTCAGATGGCATGGCACGAGGAATTCCTGGACGCACAAGGGTAGGACTGTTCCTACTCTCTGCTCTGGCAAGAATCCTGGCCACGTTATCGCCCCTCATCGTAGCGCAGCTCGCTCCATCCAAACGACCCTTCAAAGTGCTGGAATTCCTTCTTTTGGCCAGGCACCAGATAGACACTGAGCACATCGAAGCGGGCCGGCGGAGCCGCCTCCTGGGGCAACTGGCGCACATATTGGCGAGCCAGTCGGCGCAGAACATGGCGCTTGTGCGAGTCCACGGCGACCTCGGCAGGAGTCAGGTCGTGGGCGGTGCGTGTCTTTACCTCGATAAAGCACAGCATCGGACCCTGCCACGCGATCAGGTCGATGTCGCCAGGCAAATTGCCTGCCGACCAGCGCCGCGCCACGACGATGTAGCCTTTGCGGCGCAGATAAAAGAAGGCTGCATCTTCGCCGTCGATACCGGTTTCAAGATGAGCGGGCAGCGCCGCCGCGCCGCGTCTGCGGGCAACCGAATGCAGGCCAGCTAGCGTGCGCTCTGCACAGCCGATACGAATCTGTTCCATCCATCCCATGGCAAACCATTGTCCGCCAGCAGAGCAAAAGGCGCAAATCCGGTTGCGCGAAGCCGAGCTGGCGCGGTGCTGCCAATCCGCGGCATAAAATCCAGGCCGCGGGCGTTAGCATGGAAGAATCCCCATGGCGAAGCCCACGCTCCAATCGGCATATCCGCAACAGAAAGCAGCTTCAACGGCCTCGATTGCGCTGGCGTTCGCCTGCGTCTACTTTTTCTGGGGCTCGACGTATACGGCCATTCGCATTGGAGCGGCCGAGATGCCGGCGCTGCTGCTGGCAGGCACGCGCTATCTTATCGCGGGCTCGATCCTGCTGGTCTGGTGCCGGTGGCGCGGGTTGCGCCTGCTGGGCACATCGAAGGCCATGCTCACGCTGAGCCTGGTTGGCTTGCTGCTGCTGGGCGGCGGCAATGTGAGCCTGGTGTATGCGGAGAAGACCGTCGCCAGCGGCCTGGCTTCGCTGCTGTTTGCCGCCACTCCGCTGTATGTGGCGCTCATCGAGATGCTGCTGCCGCGGGGCGAGCGTCTGCCGGCGCGCGGCTGGCTGGGGCTGCTGCTGGGTTTTGCCGGACTGGCCGCGTTGGTATGGCCTTCACTGCAACACGGGTTGGGCGGCGACCGCAGGCTGCTGTGGGCCATTGGCGCCCTGCTGTTCGGCGCGCTCTCGTGGGCAGCGGGCAGCATCCTTTCGCGGCGCGCGCGTTTGCCGCTGAATAGCCTGGTGGCAGCGGCCTGGCAGATGCTGGTGGCGGGCGTCTTTTGCACATCGCTGGGCACAGCGCTGGGGCAATGGCCGCAGTTCCATGTGAACGCCAACTCCATCGGGGCACTTGCTTACCTGATCACCGGCGGCTCGCTGGTGGGCTATACCTGCTTTATCTATCTGCTCGAACATGTCCCCGTGGCCAAGGTCTCATCGAATGCATACGTGAACCCATTGGTCGCAGTGCTGCTGGGGATCCTGTTTCTGCACGAGCGGCCGGCAACGGCGGAATTCGCCGGCATGGCTGCGATTGTGGTGGCTGTCTTTCTGCTGACCACCGCTCAGGTAAAGGCCAGACCGCTGCCAGTTGATGAGCTGGAGCACATGCCGGCGGAGTAGGCGCAGCCGCCTACTTGATCAGCAAGCCCCAGACTACGGAGGTTACCCCGATGAGCGAAGCAACAATGCCGAAATACCAATAAACGCGGCTGCTGGTGAGCAGCGTGACCGAGCTGATGACCAGTCCAATCTCTAGCAAAGCCTCGCCGAAGTCGAAGTAGTTGGCCTTGTGCTCGGCCTCTTCGACCTTCTGCTCGAATTCGCGGACGCCTTTCTCGTGTTCGCGCGCCTTTTCTTCGCCTTCTTTGAGGTCCGTGGCCCACTTCTGCTGACGGTCGGCGTATTTCTTTTCCAGCTTGTGCGCCGAATCCTTGTCGGCAAGAGCCAGCACGCCAAGCAGGTTCTCGTTCAGCTCGGTGTCGTTGGAGTTTATCTTCTTGGCCTGGTAATATGCCCACTCGTCCGAAGCCAGATTTTGTTCGACCGCTGCCCTGGTCTGGAAAAGGATCGCCTCGGTGTGGGTGCGATGACCAAGAACGGTGGTGACAGCAACCAGCACGGCCAGTACAGTCATGGTCAAGGCAACCGGCCTGAGCGACGCAGCATGCTCGGCATGTTCGGCTTGTTCCTGCAACTCCTGGGCTTCGTTAGCTTCCATGGGGTTAAATGTCCTCCGGCTTCAATCCTGTTCGTTTGGCGATGCGGGCAAGCATACTGGGGCCGATCTCTTCCCCATCGTGGAAGGCCCATGTGAATTCATAGGGATAGTTCGGATTTTCAAGCTGCCTGTGGGAACCGCTCTTGCTCACGCGAAGTTTCTCACGCCATCCAATCCGCTGCAAAGCTCGCAAGACTTTCGACGCGCGCGAGGAAGACCACTTGCTCATCAGAAGGCGCTAGGCTACGGCAAAACTTACGTGATCCGGAGTCGATTGAGCTGCCTCAATTTGGTCGGCTATCACCCGCAGCGCCAGCGCTTCAGCCTTTGAACGGGCTTCTGTGCGCGTGGCCCCATATGCGAGCACGCCAGGAAGACTCTCGATTTCCGCTATCCAGCGGCCATCTTCCTCACGATCAAAGACGATCTCGAAATCCATTGGACACACCTCTCTGGGAAGCCGTTATTCCGCTGAAATGAGTTTACGCCAAGAGCGCTACTTCCGCTTCCAGCGCACGCCGTCTTTGGAGTCTTCGATCACAATGCCCTTCTCCGCCAATTCATTGCGGATCCGATCGGCGCGGGCAAAGTTGCGCTGCCGCTTGGCCAGTGTACGCTCAGCCACCAGCGCATCGATAGCCTCATCGGTGAGCGACTGGCGGGCAAGCAGTTCGGGCGTCACGTCGGCCATGCGGCCAGCCTGCGCGGCCCATTCGAGGGCTAGCCGGGTGGGTTCGGCATCGTGGTCCTCGATCACGTCGAAGACGGCGTCGAAGCTGGCCAGCACAGCCAGGATCGCATCCCGGTCCGCGGCAAGCAGCTCTCCCTTGTCGATTGCCGTGTTCGCTGCGCGGATGAGGTCGAAGATGGGCGCGCGGGCTTCGGCTGTGTTCAGATCGTTGGCCAGCGCGGCGAGGTAGTCGGCCTGCGCCTTCTCCGCCGCGGCTTGCAGATCGGCGTTCGAGCCTTCTGCAAACTTGCCGCTTACGAGCCGCTGCTGGAAGGTTCTCAGGCGCTCAATCGCATTCGTGGCTTCAATAAGCCCGTCGAAGGTAAAGTTGAGCTGATGGCGGTAGGGTACGGAAACCAGCGCCAGCCGAATTGCCGAAGCCTTGTAGCCTTTCAGCAATAGGTCGCGCAGGGTATAAAAATTGCCTTCACTCTTCGACATCTTCCGCCCGTCCACAAGCAGGAAGCGCACATGCATCCAGTGGCGGGCAAAGGGCTTGTGGGTCACGCTCTCGCTTTGCGCGATCTCGTTTTCGTGGTGCGGAAACATCAGGTCTTCGCCGCCGGCGTGCAGGTCAAAGCTGTCGCCCAGAAACTCCATGGCCATGGCCGAGCACTCGATGTGCCATCCAGGCCGGCCGCGGCCAATGGCTGTATCCCAGGAGGTCTCGCCGGGCTTGGCGGCCTTCCATAGCGCAAAGTCGCGTGCCGAATCCTTTTCATACTCGTCCACATCCACGCGGGCGCCGTCTTCCATGCCGCTCAGATCCTTCTTGCTCAGCTTGCCGTATTCCGGGAAAGATGCGAGGCGGAAGTACCAGGAGCCATCTTCGGTCTGATAGGCAGCGCCTGCCGCAGCCAGCTTCTGGATCAACTCAACCATGCGCGGAATGTGTTCTGTGGCGCGGGCAATGATCTCGGGCCGCTCGACGCGGAGGGAGTCCAAATCCTCAAAAAAAGCGCGTTCGAAGCCCGCGGTATAGTCGCCGATTGGAATGCCCGCGGCGGCGGCGTTGCGGATGATCTTGTCGTCCACATCCGTGATGTTCATGACGTGGCGAACCGGGGTCCCAGTGAGCTTGAGGAAACGGCGCAGGATGTCTATCTGCAAGAAGGTGCGAAAGTTGCCGATGTGGCCGTAATCGTAGACCGTCGGTCCGCATGCGTACATGCGCAGCGCCTTGCCGTCCATGGGGACGAGATCGTCCAGTCGTCCTGTGAGTGTGTTGAAAAGGCGGATCGGCATCGTTTGTGGGTTGAACTGCTTGCTCATAAAGGCTGGTAAGAATCAGCGGGCATCTGGCCTTTCCGATTGTACCAGCGGGGCAGAGTCAGCGGACCAAAGCACGAGGCTTCACTGGGCCTCGTTGTGCTCAAAGAGCCGCAGCTCCCGAACCCTGTAGGCAAACTCACAGCTTCGATCTGTCGGTGCATGCGCCGCCAGTCCTACTTCCGGTCCAGCCTGAATGCCGCTGCCTGAAAGTCTCCACGAAACTCTGTGTCCATATCCAGGCCATGATTCATCCACCATGCCCCGCTGGCAACCTCCGGCGTTCCCACACGCGTCTTACCCTGGATCGGTGAGAGCGCATATTCAGCAGCCGGGTCAAGCCCCTTGAGCTTGAGCGCCGGAAACAGCCGCCCCTCCTGCGTCGAATGGATAAAGGCAAATACAACCGACTGACTCTTGTCTGGCCGCACCGTCTGCGTAGCTGAAAACTCGCTGCCGTTGCGCGGCGAAATCAGCCGGTAGAGGTTCCCTTGCACAATGGTCGGCTGCACCTGATGATAGGCCGCAATCAGCCGCTTGGCCGTCGCCGTTTCCTCGTCGCTCCACTTCGTAATATTGGCGCCGATCCCCAGCGATCCCTGCATCGAGCTGAGCATTCTGTATTCCAGCGAGGTCGTCCGCTTGTTCAGCCAGTGCGGCGAGTCGGTCACCCAGGCCATCATCACCTGCGGCGAATAGGCATAAGTGAATCCGTCCTGCTGCGTCAGCCGGTCAAACGGATCGGTGTTATCCGAGGGCCAGACCTCGTCGGTGTAGCGCAAAATCCCCAGGTCCACGCGCCCGCTGCCGCCCGAGCAGGACTCGATCTCGACATTCGGATGCTTTTGCCGCAGTTCGGCCAGAATCGAGTAGAGGTTGCGCGTGAACTCGACATAAACCCTTTTCTGTTCCGCTGCGGGCAACTGGTCCCACCCCGGCTCGCTCCAGTTGCGGTTGTAGTCCCACTTCAGGAAGGCGATATCGTTCTCGGTGAGGATCTTATCCAGAAAGCCAAGTACATAAGCGCGCACATCGGGCCGCGCCAAATTCAAAACAAGCTGATTGCGCTGCTCCGACTCCGGCCGTCCTGGGAAGTGAAGCACCCAATCCGGATGCTTTCTGTAGAGGTCGGAGTCGGGATTCACCATCTCCGGCTCGACCCATAACCCAAAATCCATGCCCAGCGCATGAACCTTGTCGATCAGCGGCTTCAGTCCATGCGGGAACTTCTCCGCATTCACATACCAGTCGCCCAGTCCGGCGTGGTCGTCCTTCCGCTGCCCAAACCAGCCGTCGTCCATCACAAAACGGTCAATTCCCAGAGCAGCCGCCTTCTCCGCCAGCGCCATCTGCCCGGCCTCGTTAACTTTGAACTCCGTCGCCTCCCACGAGTTGTAAATCACTGGTCGGGGCTTGGGCAGCGCTTGTCCGGCAGTCGCCGAGGTCCGTGGGAGAATATGCTCCAGCTCAAAGCGGTGCAGCAGACGCGAAGCCCCGCCCAGCCCATTCGCAGCGTACCCTCCGTAAAAGACCGGCGACTCCAGTCGCTCTCCCGGGTGAAGCACGTAGCCGAAATCGAAAGGATTAAAGCCGCCCGTCACCCGCACTGCGTCCAACTGATCCTGTTCCACCGTGATCCGCCACGATCCACTCCAGGCGAGAGCGCCAAACCAGACGCTGCCATGATCCTCATTGGAGTCGCCAGCCTGGATGGCAAACCACGGATTTGCCTGGTGCCCTGTGGAGCCGCGCCGGCTCTCGATCACTCGCGCTCCGGGATGCACCGTCTCCTGGTTCAGCGTCCATTCTCCAGCCCAGCGGCCGGTCAGGTAATTCAGCGTATAGCGGCCCGCCGGCAGCGCCCACGATGCTGCTGCAGCCTGCTCCACCGTCACCGGCTCGGTCCCGCGGTTCTCGATGGTTGCCGACCGCGACAAAATCCCGCTCCCCGGATCCATCGCGTAGTGCAGCGTCACAAAGATTGGGCGAGAAATGTCCTTGAGCACCACGTCGAAGCCGTTCGGCTGTTCGGTGTGGCTCTCGTAGTGCAGCACCAGATCGCGGTTGCCGTCGGCAAAGCTCACCTTCAACGCCGGCTCATTAAATAAGCCCGCTCCCCATCCCGCATACTCCTGCGGCGTATTCGAGTAGGACGAATCGAACGAAACCCACTCCGGCAGCGCCGTGGCCTGCGGAAAGGCATCTGCGGCGCCCAGCCTGCCACCCCAGTAAAGCTGCTGGAGTTCCCCCCTCTGATTCACGCCGAATACATAGGAAACGCCGCCGCCGTCGAGCCGGAAAACCTTGGCCGCGGTATCGAAGCTGGCATTTGCAGCCTGGCCAGACGCAATAAGAGAAGCGGAAAGCAGAATGAGAACCGCTGAAATGGCCTTCAACACAAGCATTCTCCTCAAAGCCTTACCCAAACCGCCCCATCATACCACCCGGTTTGAACAATTCGTCGAATCGTTGTACTCGGATCGAAACTGCATCCGTCTATTCAAAACAGGCAAGAATATCGCCGCCGCTCGGCATATCCCCCGTTTCATCGGAGAACATGGCTACTCTCGCTGCTCCAGTTGTCCAATCGGAACAGAAGGCATCCTCCCGCTTGCTGCTGCCAGTCATCATCCTGGCTGCGTTCGCCATCCGCATGGTCGTGGTCTGCTTCACCTATCGCGACTTGCCCGATGCTGACAAATACTACGAGCAATTCGGCTGGGAGATGGGCTGGATCGCGCGGGCACTGGCCAGCGGCCATGGGTACAGCTCGCCGTACTGGCCATGGAGCGGGCCGACGGCGATGCAGCCTCCGCTTTATCCCACACTGCTCTCTTTGGTCTTCCGGGTTTTTGGGATTTATACCCTCACTTCGGGATTTGTCATCCTCTCCATCAACAGCCTGCTCAGTTCCCTCACCTGCATCCCGGTCTACTTCAGCGCCAAGCATTCCCTTGGCGCCCGGGCCGCAAAAATAGCCGCCTGGGTCTGGGCCTTCTATCCCTTTGCTATTTATTTCTCCGCCGGCCGCGTCTGGGAGTATTCGCTTACCGGCCTGCTATTCACCTGCTGCTTCTGCATCGCGCAGCGCATTCACGGAACGGCAAAACCATTGGCGTGGCTGGGCTGGGGCGCGCTCTTTGGCGTCACCGCGCTTTCAAATCCATCCACACTTTCGACAGTGCCGTTTCTGGTGGCATTGGCGCTCTATCGAGTTCGTCAGTCCGGCGGGCGCTGGATGTTGAACGGCGCGATCACTGCTCTTGCCGCTCTTGCAGTGCTCACTCCCTGGACCGTGCGCAACTATCGCGCCCTGGGCATCCTCTGCCCTGTCCGCGACAACTTCTGGCTTGAGGTTTACGACGACAATGGCGGGGATGCTTCGCTGGATCCGAGTTTTGCGCATCCGGCCAGCAATCCGGTCGAGATGCGCAAATGGCTCACAATGGGCGAACCGGCTTTTCTGGCGAAAAAGCGCACCCTGGCCATCGAATACATCCGGCAGCATCCAGAGTTTCCTATTTACAAGACACTGCGCCGAATTCTCTATTACTGGACCGGTTTCTGGAGCTTCTCGGCTCAGGAATTGCGGGAGCAACCCTACGAGCCTTTCAATGTCGTTTATGTGGGTGGCATGACGCTGCTGATGCTGCGCGGCATTCGCCGCCTCTGGCGGCAGAACCGCCCCGCCGTCCTGCCCTATCTAGCATTCGTTGGCATCTTCCCGCTGACTTACTACATTACGCATCCGCTGATGGATTACAGCCAGCCCATCGCGCCAGCCATCGTGGTGATGGCGGTTGCCGGCGCGCTGCCGTTGAGACGCTGGACTAAAAGCCCATCCCCGGAGTCACAAGGGGATGGGCCGATCAGCGCGAAACTCGCGCAGGAGCCTGCATTCTAGGGTCTGGCGTCACAGACTGCAACAGGCCATGCGTCTGAGCAACTTTTGCTCCGAACTTTACTTCGCGTCCGCTATGGCTTCGATATGGACAGTCTTCTTGGCCGCGTCTGCGGTTGCGGTCACGGTCACGTGGTCGCCATAGAAGCCTTTTACCGCATCCGGGTTGTCGATGGTCCAGACATCCTTCTTGGCCTCGTCCACAAACACCGGGGTCATGCCGCCCTCAATGCACTTCTTCACGCAGGCCGCGCCGGAACCGGCGTGCTTGGCGCCGCACATCGAGTCCGAAATCCACCCGTCGATCTTGGTGGAATCGGCCGCACTTGCCGCAATCGCGGTCAGGGTAAAACCAACTATCAGCAGAGCAACAACACGCTTCATTTCAACCTCCAGGGATTGGGAAACCTCGAACACATTCCATGATGCTCCCACCAGCCGCGATTCGGCAAGGAATCGGCAAACTCACGGTTTGGGAGGATAGGCATACTGCCCGTGCGATTCCAGTTTCGCCGGCATGCTGTTCCGTCGGGCTTCCACATTCTTCAGCACCGCCTCGTAGCGCTGGGCCGCCGCTGAAAATCGCCCCACCATCTCCGCCGTCTTCATCAGAAACCCCGGATTCTTCTCGCGGATTCCCTCAAGAATAGGCGAAAACTTAGCCAGCAGAAAGAACCCCTCGGCGTTGCAATCCACAAACAGCTCAGCCGAGACTGCCCCGTGCAGCACCATCGCCGCCGCCATCTCCCAGTAGGTAAGCACCTGCCGCAGCCATGCATTGTGCGGGTCCGTGGCGTTCTCGGCCACGGCAAAAAACTCATCGGCGGTGGCCGGCCAGAACTCGCCGGTCATCCACGCGCGGGCCTTGCGCATCTCCGCTTCGGTGCGCAATTCATAGAGTTTCAGAATGATTTCAGCATCTGCAGGCGTTGCAAGCATCCGTTCCATCAATAGGTCTCCGCTGAACCATACTAAAGGATTCGACCGGGAACGCGCTGCTCAACAAATCGCAGCTAGGCCGCATTGGCCTTTGCAGGCTTCGCGCGAGGCAACTTTCCACCCGTGGCCGCGCCAGCCGCCAGCTCCGCATCGGTGTAGTAGCGGCCCGACCCATCGAGTTCGCCGGAAGCAAGTCGGCGTGAGACTTCGGCCAGAGTCTGATCGACCGCATCGAAGATTTCCTGAGATGTCATCTCTCCAATTGACTTACCGCTCATCCGGTCTCCTCCTCGATCTTTGCCCAAATCTCCTCGTCCACCACGCTGAGAGGAGAACCAGAGGCTCGCCTTGCGATCACCCGCAAGGCTCTGTCCCTATTGTCGTAAATAGTTGCGTCGTCCGCCAGTGGCAAATAAAGATTGCGCATATTCCGGAGGCCCGTCTGGTAGCGCCGCCGAATCACCTCTTCGGGAATGTGATGCCCGCCTTGGCTGACCCGCAGGGCAACGCGGGCGATGGAATACTCCGGTGATGGAACCCAAAGGTAGATCAGCGAAATCCGCCAGCCAGCCGGATATACGACTTGCCCGCACACGTAGTCTCGAATGCAAAACTCTGGCCGTCCCGAACCAAATTGCGCATTCGCTCAATCATCAGCCGGCCAGCTTCAAAGCCGCAGCTTCCACATCTTTTGGAGAAATGCCTCTCGCAATCTCGTCGGCATTTAGGAATGCGTGGATGCGGAGCTTTCGCGGCAGAAGAACCTCCGCCGCCGTGGTCTTGCCCGCACCGATGGGACCACCGAGAATAATGATGTCCCTCATAAACGTTTGTGCGCCCTGCGCCTCGCATCACGCCGGCTGCAACGCCTTCTTTTCGCCCTTCTTCGCGGGTTCCTTCTCGACGACCGGCCCATGCGTCTCAACGGTCGGTGCCGGCGGAGGCGGCGCATTCCCAATCCGCTTCGAGTAACTGCACGCCACGGCGCTCTCCACCGGCGCGGCTGCCTTGCTGGCGCGCTTCTTCGGCACGACCTCTTCCTCAGCCGCCTTCTTCTTATTCGGGCATTCGAGATAGATCCCGGACTTGAGCGTCTTCTCCACCAGGTACGGGCTCTTGCACATGGGACATTTTTTCGCAACAGGCTTGTAATTCGACGTAAAGTCGCACTTAGGATAATTCGTGCATCCCCAGAAGAGATTGCCCCTGCGTGCCTTGCGCTCGGCAATGTCGCCGATCCCGCACTTGGGGCACTTCATCCCTTCAATCAAGTTCTGCTTCACATATTTGCACTTGGGATAACCGGAGCAGGAAACGAACTCCCCATAAGCTCCCTGGCGCAGCACCAGAGGCTTGCCGCACTGCGGACAGTCCTCACCCGTCGGCTGAGGCGTGTTCTGCTTTTGCTGTTGCTTCTGGCTGAGCTTGCGCACGGTCTTACAGGGTGGATCGTCGCTATACCCAGGGCAGGCCATGTACGGCCCAAACAGCCCGCGCCGCAGCACCATCACGCGCCCGCAGTTATCGCAGTATTCTTCGGTTTCGCCTGCATCCTGGCCCTCTTGCGTATTCAGGTCCGGTTTGCCTGCGGTGTTCTCCTTGGTAAACGTGCAGCTTGTGGGATCCTTCTTGTTGTAAGCCGAACAGGCAAAGAACGTGCCGAACTTGCCCCACTTCAGCAGTAGCGGCGAGCCGCACACGTCGCACTTTTCCCCTGTCACCTGCTCCATCCGCTTGATGCTTTCCATGTTCTCGGCGGCATCCTTGAGTTCATCCTCAAAGTAGCCGTAGAAGCCTTTCAGCAGGTCCGTCCATTTCTCGTTACCTTCTTCGATCTCATCCAGCTCCTCTTCCAGCTTGGCTGTATAGGCGATGTCGAAGATATAGGGGAAATTCTTCACCAGCAGATCGCAGACCACCACGCCGATCTCTGTGGGATAAAAGCGCCCGCTGATCTTGGTCACGTACTCGCGGTCCTGGATTGTATTGATGATCGAAGCGTAGGTCGAGGGCCGGCCAATCCCGCGCTCCTCTAGCACTTTGACCAGCGAGGCTTCGTTGTAACGCGGAGGCGGCTGCGTAAAGTGCTGCTCGTTTTCAAGTTTTTCCAACTCCAGCTGCTTCACATTGTCCAGATCCGGCAGCTTGTTGGCCGATTCGTCGTCCTCGTCTTTCTTGTCTTCCAAAACTTCATAGACCTTGAGGAATCCGTCGAAGCGCACTACCGAACCGCTGACGCGGAAATCATAGGTCTTGCCCGTCTTTGCGGAGACTGCCGCGATCTTTGCCGTGGTCACGTCGAAGACCGCCGGCGTCATTTGCGATGCCACAAACCGCTGCCAGATGAGCCGGTATAGCTTGAGCTGTTCCTCGGTCAAGTAACGGGCGATCGACTCCGGCGTCCGCGAAGCGTCGGTTGGGCGAATCGCTTCGTGCGCATCCTGCGCGGCCTTCTTGCCCTTGTATACGTTCGGTTCCTTGGGCAGATACTGCGGACCCAACTGCTTGGCGATCCACTCGCGCGCTCCGGCAATTGCCTCGGGCGCGATCCGCGGCGAATCAGTACGCATGTAGGTGATCAGGCCGACCGTGCCCTCCGCGCCCACATCTACGCCCTCATAGAGCCGTTGCGCCACGCCCATGGTGCGCCGCACATTGAAGCCCAGCTTGCTCGATGCGTCCCGCTGCAACTGGCTGGTAATGAAAGGCGCCAGCGGCCTTCTCTGCTTCTCAGTGGATTGAACCGAAGCCAGCGACCACTGCGCCTTATCCAGCGCAGCGATCACCTGCTTCATGGTCTTCTCGTCCGGCAGCGCATTGGCGACGAACTGATCTTTCCCGTCTTTATCTTTGCCTGTCGATACGCGCGCCGGCTCACCGTCGATGCCCACAAAGCGCGCCTTGAAGCTCTTATCCGCCTGTTTCTCCGGATGCAGTTGCGCATCCAGCGTCCAGTATTCGACTGGGCCAAAGGCGCCAATCTCCCGCTCCCGCTCCACAATCAGGCGCACGGCCACCGTCTGCACGCGGCCCGCCGAAAGCCCCCGCCGCACCTTATCCCACAACAGCGGCGATATCTGATAGCCCACCAGACGGTCCAGCACGCGGCGCGTCTGCTGCGCGTCCACGAGATTCTGATCCACATCCCTAGCGTGCTTGAAGGCCTCTTGCACAGCCTTCTTCGTAATCTCGTTGAACGTAACGCGGCGAATCTTCTTCCGCTCTTTGGCCGTGGTTCCCAACTGGAGCGCCAAATGGTACGCAATCGCCTCGCCCTCGCGATCCGGGTCAGGCGCCAGAAAGATCTCGTCTGCCTGCGCGGCCAGCTTCTTCAACTGCTCCACAATCTTCTCTTTGCCGGGAGACACAACCAGTTCCGGCACAAACGTCCGGTTCTTCAGTTCCACGCCAATATCGTTCTTGGGCAGGTCCATGATGTGCCCGACCGATGCCCGTACGTCGAAGCCCTTGCCAAGATATTTCTCGATCGTTTTCGCCTTGGCTGGGGACTCGACGATTACCAGTGATTTGCTCATTGCCATCCTTGATTACCTAGACCACTCTACCTTGTTCGGCCTTATCTGGCCTGTTTGACTCATTTTTGCCGATTCGGATTCACTCCTGGTCTGCCCGAAACCAGTCCGCTTGCTAAGCCGCTCGTACCGCTCAGGGAAAAACCACCCGCAAAGGTTGCACACTACCACGGAACACCGTTCGGTTTCCACTCGCAGGGCATCTTTTTCTTCGCAAGACGTCTTATTTTCGGGGAGGAAGAAGAGGCATCGCGGCATCTTTACGCGCTTTTTGCTACTACAATCGCCGGGAAGAAACAAGCGGCAGGCCGGGAAATCGTTGCTCACATCGTACGCACGTAATTCTTTCCCGGCATGCACCGCACACGGCCCGTAATCTCCAGCTCAAAGAGCGCCGTAAATACTTCGGAAGACGTCAGTTGCGTCTCTAGCAATTCCAGAATCTCATCGATCTGCAGGCTCTCGTCGCAGCGCAGAACCTCCAGGACCATGGCCTCCTCGGGCCGCAGCACCGGATCAGGCAATAGAGATGCGGTCATCTCCGATTTGGATTCAGGTGGCGCCTCGGCCTCCAGTTCTAAGCGCACCTGAGAAGGCAGATCCTCCCACACATCTTCCCAGGTCGCTGTCAGCTTGGCTCCCTGCTTAATCAGCGTGTTGGGAGTCCATGAGCCCTTGCTGGTCACATTGCCCGGCACGGCAAACAAATCCCGGTTCTGTTCAGCCGCGCAGCGAGCAGTGACCCGCGTTCCCGAGTTCTCCGCCGCCTCCACCACCAGCACCGCAATGCTCAGCCCGCTCAAAATCCGGTTGCGGCGGGGAAAATTCTGCGGAGCCGGGAACGTGCCCATCGGCAACTCGCTCACAATCGCCCCGCCGGCGGCAAGAATCTCCTCGGCCAGCTTCTTGTTTTCTTTGGGATAGACCACGTCGATGCCCGTGCCCCAGACGGCCACCGTGGGCATACGCGCCGCCAGCGCCCCCCGGTGTGCGCAACTGTCGATGCCCCGCGCCATCCCGCTGACGATCAGCAGCCGCCGTACTGCCAAGTCCCGCGAAATCATCTCCGCTATGCCGGACCCATAAGGCGACGGATGCCGCGTACCCACCACCGCAATCGCCGGCCGGCTCAGCAAGCTTACCGCCCCACGCACCCACAGCACCGGCGGCGGATCGTAAATCTCTTTGAGCCGCTCAGAATACTCCGGGCAGCTAAAACTCACCAGCGTGGCGCCCTGCGCCGCCACTCGCGCCCACTCCTCCTCGGCTGCTTGGCGCGCCTTTCCGTCAAAAATGAACTGTGCCGCCTCGGCTGGAAACCTCAGGCCCTCCAGTGCGGTAAGCGGCAGTGCGAAGAGCTGGCCGGGGGCGTCCAACTGTCGCATGGCATCCAGAATCCGCTTTGGCCCCAACCCAGGCGAAAGCGCCAGCGCCAGCCAAGCCAGCCGGTCCTCTTCCAAATCGGGCGCCGAAGAGTTAACCAAGTTTTGAGGTAATGTCGTCATCGAGAGGGCACCCTTTTCTGAAATTTGCGCACGCCGGTTTTCCCTATACGGGACCGCAAAAATGCTCAAAGGTAATTTTGCCCAAGGTACCCCCGTGGGCATTCTGTGTCAAGCAGCGGATTGAGAGCAGCAAACCCTATGCGCCGCTAACGGAATCCTTCATCCTGTGTTGGTACTCTAAGTAGCAGTGAATCCCACCCCACAACCTCGCCTGCGCATCGCCGCCATCAACTTCCTCAATCCCGCGCCTCTGATGTGGGACTTCGAGCACCCGCCTCTGGACGCCCTACTCGCCCAGCGCTATCAAATTGATCGCATGTCGCCCTCCGAGTGCGCCTCCCGACTGGCCTCCGGAGCCGCCGACATCGGCCTCATTCCCATCGCAGCGCTCGCCACCACACCCGGCCTGCGCATCCTTCCCGGATGCACCATCGCCTCAAAAGGCCGCGTTCGCTCGTTGCTCCTGGTCCGCCGCGCCGCCCAGCCAATTGTTACCCTCCGCTCTGTCGCCGCGGACACCGCCAGCCGCACCACCCTGGCCTACGCGCGCATCCTCTTTCACAAGTGGGGCAATCCAGCAGTCCCCTTCTTGCCCGCAGCCGCCGAGCTTGACGCGATGCTTGCGAAAGCCGATGCCGCCATCGTCATCGGCGACCCTGCCTTGCTGGCAATGGAAGAGCGCGCCAACCGCTTCGAGCGTACCGGCGAAGAACTGGTCTACCACGATTTGGCCGAAGGGTGGCGCGCCCTAACCGGCCTTCCCTTCGTCTCCGCCGTCTGGGGCACCACTGCGTGGGGCGGGCTTTTGGATGAGAGCATCGCAGAAGACTTCATTCACTCCCGAAAACACGGCCTCGAGAACATCGACACGCTGGTAGCCGAATGGTCCGCCAGGCTGCCCATCCCAAAAGCGACCATTCGCGCCTATCTCACCACCAACATTCACTATGTGCTCGATAAAGAATGTATTGATGGAATGAGAGGCTTTTTCCGCATGGCAGCCGAATGCGGCATTCTCCCGGAATGCACATTTTTTATCCCTGAGCTGGTGCTCTAGCGGCCTTGAGTAAGCCCCATGAAATCTGAATCCATCAACTCATCCGGCTAATCTGTTGTACGGGGGGTGCAACATGAAAATCGGAGTCCTGGGATCGGGCACTGTAGCCAACACATTAGCTAGCGGCTTTTTAAAGCATGGCCATCAAGTCACGGTGGGCACAGGAACCCCCGGTAAACTTGCGGACTGGGCAAAACAGAATCCTTCAGGCTTAACGGGCAGCTTTGCCGACGCAGCTGCGTTCGGCGAACTAGTCGTTCTCGCCGTCAAGGGCAAAGCTGCGGCGGATGTGCTTCGCCTGGCCGGCGCTGAGAACCTGAAGGGAAAAACCGTCATCGATACCAACAATCCGATTGAAGATGCGCCGCCTGTCAACGGAGTGCTCCCGTTCTTCACCACGTACAACGAGTCCCTGATGGAAAAGCTGCAACGCGAGTTTGCTGGCGCGCACTTCGTCAAGGCCTTTAACTCGGTGGGCGCAGTGTCCATGGTGAATCCCCAATTCAAAGACGGCAAGCCGACCATGTTCATCTGCGGCAACAGTGAAGCAGCAAAGAAGGCGGTCAGCGGAATCCTCGACCAGTTTGGTTGGGAGACGGCAGATATGGGCAAGGCAGAGGCAGCGCGCGCGATTGAACCACTCTGCATGTTGTGGTGTATTCCCGGCTTTGTACGCAATCAGTGGACTCATGCGTTCAAGTTGCTGACCAAGTGACCGGGGCGGCCAGGCCGATCCTCATGAACTTGTTCACTAGGGCGACCCGAATCGTGGATCGCCTGCTAACTCATTGTCTTCTGAAGAAAAACAACCCATCGTTCCGTGAGCTAGAGGCTGGCGGAGGTTCACATCTTGCTCAAAATAGGCCTTGTCAACGCATCAACATTTGTTAGCGCAGCAGGTCTTCGAGGGTAGTGCTGAGGTCGGTTTTTTCGTCGCGGTACTTAACGATGACGGGGGCGTAGAGGGAGAGGCCCCAATCCTGGCTCAGCGCATGGCCTTTGCCCCTGGCGACTGCGCGGGAGCCGGGGACAATGACGGCATTTTCCGGAATGATGAGAGGCAGATCGGCTGTGGCGCGGATGATATGGCCGTTAACCAGGTCGAAGACGGGCGTGCCTCGTGTGAGGATGGTTCCGGCTGCGAGTACTGCGCCTTTGCGGACGATGGTTCCCTCGTAGACGCCGCAGTTGCCGCCCACCAGCACGTCATCTTCAATCACCACGGGGCTGGCGTTGATAGGCTCCAGCACGCCGCCGATCTGAGCAGCGGCGCTCAGGTGGACGCGCTTGCCGATTTGGGCGCAGGAGCCGACCAGGGCGTGGGAATCGACCATCGTGCCTTCGTCTACGTAAGCGCCTGCATTGATGTACATGGGGGGCATGCAAACCACGCCGCGGGCCACATAGGCTCCGGCGCGGATGGACGAGCCGCCGGGAACAATGCGGACGCCATCGGCAGCAGAGAAATGGCGAACCGGGTAGGTGTCCTTATCGACATAGGAAAGAACAGGAGCGGGCAAAGGCACGCCAGTTTCGAAGAAGTAGCGGCCGGGGGCAGGCATATCCTTGAGAGATCCCAGGCGAAAGCCCAGCAGGATGCCCTGCTTGACCCAGGCATTGACGCGCCAGCCTGTGGGTGAGGCGGGGTCGGGCGAGGCGGAGCGGTGTTCCCCGCTTTCAAGAGCGGCGCGGAGGGCAAGAAATGCCGTCATGGCGTCTGGACTACCTATTGCAGCGGGTCCGGCGGCAAAGTGAAGCTCGATCGTGGTTTGCAGTTCGTTCACTGTCATGGCATTCCGAGTTTATCAAGGCGAGGGGGCGGAGAACACAGATTGGAAAAGATAGCCGGGCTTCCGCTAGCTGGGGATGAACTTGATCGGACAGTGTGGCAGCCCCGCGACGTCAGACGAGATCCCAAAGCTGGAGCCGTGCATTGCGCAGAGGTCAGAAACTATAGGTATATTGGCTTCTAGGCGGGAAAGCAGAAGGGGAGAGTATGCGATGAAACTGGCGGCAGGGGCGGAGACAGAAAAGCGGTGGTACCTGCGAGCGTCGACCCGATGGGCACACTTTCGCTCGATACCTTTTGAGCGCCTCTGGGTTCTTCTCGTAGCAGTCGCCCTTTTATTCTCCGTGGTCGGCTATTACGTCGACATTGTAGAGACGAAGGGAACCCTGCCCTATGCTGCCGTGCTGGCGATTGCGCTTTTCTCCGGGCTGAACGCTTCGCTTTGGATCATCGTGCTAGCCCGCCTGTCGAGGCTTTATCTCATAGGCCTGCTTGCCCTCCAGGCCATCAATAGTTCGATCAATACGGCCATGGTTAACTGGATGATCCATACCTTCCAACTCAAGCTGGTGCCATCGGATTTGGGAGTCAAATTCGCCGCGACTGCCATTCTGTGGAGCACCATCCTGTCCTACGTCTTCTTCGTTGCGTACATCCGGCGCGAGGGCAAGATAACCACCCGCATGGCCAACGAACTGGAACTTGCGCACGGAATCCAAGTGACACTCGTTCCTCCCGTCACATTGCGGTCGGCGTGCTTCGATGTGTACGGCATCTCGCGCCCCAGCGAAAAAGTAGGGGGCGACCTCGTCGATGCACTTTCTCTGCCCAATGGAGACGTCGTCGCCTACCTTGCCGACATCGCCGGGCACGGCCTGCAAGCCGGCATCCTCATGGGCATGGTCAAGACGGCGACTCGCACCGCGCTCCTCGATGTGGGTGAGCGCGACCCGCATCGCACTCTGCCCCTCTTGCTTGATCGCCTGAACACTGTGCTTCCCGAGGTGAAGGAGCCGCAAATGTATGCCACATTCGCCGGCTTCCGCCTCAACTCGGACGGCAGCGTCTTCTATGCACTGGCCGCCAGTCCCCCGATCCTCCACTGGCACGCTGCCGGTCAAACCTTGTCGCATACAGATGAACCGCAGTTCCCTTTAGGGCTGCTACCAGTACCGAAATTCGATGGCGAAACGCTTCAGACTGTCCCAGGGGATCTGGTGGTGGTAGCGACCGACGGCATTCTCGAAGTCTGCAACAAGCCCGGCGAGGAGTTTGGCGTGGAGCGGCTGAAGGACGTGATCGCGGCCAACGCCGGGGATCGGCTACCTGAGCTTGCGGGAAAGATTCTCGCGGCTGCGCGCCGATTTGGGCCACAGCTCGACGATCAGACCATCCTGATACTGCGCCGACTATAAAATTGGGCAGTCCCGGTGTCGATTTTGAGCGACAACATTGCGGAGGGTCCGGCGGCAAAGTGAAGCTCGATCGTGGTTTGCAGTTCGCTCACTGTCATAGCATTCCGAGTTTATCAAGAGAGCGGTACTCAGATAGCGCAGAACAAAGCCTCTGATGGCGTCAGGCGGGTTCTCGCCGCAGCGGTCGATTGAGTCGTACCCCTGAGCGGCATTCAAGTAAATATAAGCAACCTCTTAACGAAAGAATCCTTGACACAGAAAAGAAGGGTGGTTAGACTACGCGCTAACCGAAGGAAATTCCCCGTCTCCGGAGGCACAATGGGTTGCGCAGTTTACCCACACAAGAGTTGCGATTTCTCGCAGCTTCGCTTTCCCCACGCCAACTTAGCCAAATTGGGCCGTCCGGCATGACACCGAAGACAGGCAACCTCCTTTTCAACGCTCAGATTTGGAACGATTCCGCCCTGACGATTGCTACCCGTTAGGACGCAACGGCCCAAGCGGCTCACGCACCTAGGTGCGGTGCAGACCCATTTGAATACAACGAAACAAGAGGAGTGAAACATGGAGATCAGATCCGCGCTTACTCAACCACCCGCAGTTGCTCCGATCATGGAGATTGGCGAAGCTTTGGCTGATCGGAAAACCGTATGCGGTGTTTCCGAAAAGCTGTGCGCACACGGATTTCCAAACTCCAGGAAGCTATTCGGTCGTGCGTTGCAATGTTCTCGCTGGGCTCTTCTGTGGTTGTGCGTCTTGATCCTGGCAAGCGCTTCCATGGCGCGGGGTGAGGATGACAACGAAAACAGCACGCCGACTGCTTGGTGGATCTACACTGGGCAGAGTTTCAGCGACATTGGCAATACCATCAAGAATGAAAATGCTCGCATCACCGACATTGCGCTGAACGACTCCAACGCCAGCTCCTTCACGGTGACATACGTACAAAACACTGGATCGTATGCCAAGGAGTGGTGGTGGTATGTCGGGATCGACGCGCCGACTCTGGCCAAGAATCTCTCCACCAACAATGCGCGGCTCATCTCAATGAAGGCCTACGATATCGGCGGCGGAAACATTCGCTTTGCCGTGGCCATGATTTCAAACACGGGCGCAGATGCCAAAGCCTGGTGGTATTACTATGGGCAATCCGCAACGGAAGTCGGCAACCTTGCTAAAACCAATAATGCGCGGCTCACCGCGCTGCAATCCTATACGTCGAATGGGCAGACGGCGTACTCCTGCATCATGATTGCCAACACCGGGTCCGACGCTAAGGGCTGGTGGTGGTATTTCAACGCCAGTCCCCAGACGATCGGCAGCTCGATCAATTCCAACAAGGCCAGGCTGCTTGATTTGACCTCCGCGGGTAACGGAAACTTCAATGCGGCCATGGAATCCTGTTCCAGCGGGTGCCCGTCATGGTGGTGGTACTACGGGCTGGATGCGAATGGGGTACTGTCGGAAGCGCAGAACAACGGCGCCAGGGTGGTAACTGCGGACACCTATCAAGGCTGTAACAATGGCTCGAACCAATGTTTTGTCGCCACATATATCGGCAATACTCCGTCCGACATAACGGCGTGCGATCTCCAGGGATGTATCTCGGAAGCCAAGCTATCCGCAAACATCTGTGGCGCGCTGGCAAACAAAGTCGTCGGATACTCCTGCGAGGTCGGGGCGATGCGGCCAGGATTTGGCGGGCTGGCACGCACAGCGACTGACCCGCCCAGTACGCCCATGACGCCCGATCTGGTGACGAACATAGCCAGCGTGAGCAAAACCATGACCGCGACCGGCGTTTTGCAGATACTTGCCAAGGACGGACTTACGATCGACACGAAGATTTCGCCCTATCTCTATACTGACTGGACCCAGGGTACAAATATCAACCAGCTTACCTTCAAGGAGCTGCTGACCCACTCCACGGGCTTTGGCCAACTGCCGAACAACGCGTGCGGCAACGGCATTACCTATTCCGCGCTGGAGGCGATCGTCGCCGGTGGAGTCTCGACAGCGAACATCGGCCAGCCTGACTACGGCAATTGCAACTTTGCGCTGTTGCGCGAGTTGATGCCGGCGTTGCTGGGGCAGCCGCTCAATGGAATCCCCGACGGCCCGCAACGTGCCCAGCAAAGCTCAACCATGTACATCAACTACATGAACGCCAACGTTTTCCAGCCGGTCGGCATTCCCGTCAGCGCGTGCAAACCTCCCGCTGGAACCAACGACATACTTTCCTATCCGTTTCCTGCCGGAACAACGCCCGGCGACAACTGGCAGGACTGGTCGCTGCAATGCGGCGCGGGCGGGTGGGTACTCAGTGGGGACGATATCTTCAAGGTCATTAATGACCTTGCCACCGGGAACACACTGCTGACCAGTGCCGAAAAGAAGCAGATGTTTGCCGATTGCCTGGGTTGGGACTGCGCGGTGAGGTCAGACTGTCCAAATCCCAACGTCTGCAAGAACGGAAGTCTGGGGAATGGCGCCGGCATCTCCGTATGGACCTACGCGGGTGTTCTCAAATGCAACGTCCCTGTGGTGGTCGTCGTGAATTCCCCGCTGCCGGCGCCCTGGCAGCCAGGCGAGGACATCATTGGACTGGTCGCGAATGCCTTGAGCGGGGCAGCAGTCCCAGGCACCCCGAAGGCGTGTCCGTAATCTGCCTGTCTGCTGAATCTGGATACTGATTGCGTTCCGTTCTGTCATCGACAGGGATGGGGTGCAAACTGGTGCAGGCAATGGATTGGACCATTCGCTGGAGCCGGGTTGCGCAGGCACGGAGCATGGTCTGCTCCGTGCCTGCGCAACTGATGGCGGCCAGCATGCAGCTGTCATAGGCGCGGCCCTGCTGACAAATTCCCAGTCCCACCGACGCGCCGGGGTCCCCAGCGACAGGTCATCGCTCTGCCTGGAACGTTTTCACTACATTATCCCCAGATCCGGAAACCATTGATTTCAATGTGCTGAAAGTGGCTGGATCACATCGATAAAGAACAACCTCCCGGAACATATTGAACACAGTGATGCGAAGTGCCGATGCTGTAAGAATGCGAAGTCATGTTGCAACAGTTCGGACTTCTCCAGACTCACAACGGCCTGCCGTCGATCGCTGTGCAGCGGGGAGAGAAGACCGGTGAAGCGACGGAGCCCTGGATCGGCCGTCGTGGCGGCACTAGCGCTATGTTTTGCGGGAGGCTGCCAACAACTCACGATCGGCACCGCACCACCGGCGCTCTCAGGCGCGAAAGGCGTAGCGCCTGTCTCATCGAAATACTTTGGAATGCATATTACGAATGCCGTAGATGGAACTCCATGGCCGGTCGCGTCATTTGGAACATGGCGGCTATGGGATGCATATGTTACTTGGAAAGATCTCGAACCCAGCAAGGGCCAGTGGAACTTTACCAAGCTGGATGCGCTCGTTTCCCTTGCGGAACAGCACAACGTAGATGTGATTCTTCCCTTGGCGCTTACTCCTCAGTGGGCATCCGCCAGACCCAATGAACCATCCGCTTATACTGCGGGAGCGGCGGCGGAGCCAGCTTCGATTCAGGATTGGATAGATTATGTGCAAGCCGTAACAACGAGATACAAAGGGAAGATTGCCTATTATGAAATATGGAATGAAGCAAACTCAACAAACATGTGGAGCGGTACACCGGCGCAACTCGTAGCCTTGCAACAGGCTGCCTATTCGGTAATCAAGAGCACCGATCCAAATGCCGAACTCATCTCGGCGAACATCACTGAGAGCTGCGGTCTTTCTTATATGGAGAAACTGCTCGACCTGGGGTACGCAAACTCGGCCGATATCATCGGTTATCACTTTTACGTTTCGCCCAGCGCGCCAGAGGCCATTGCACCGCTGGCATCCGAGATCGAGTCATTGTTGGCTCTGTATGGCGTGAACAAGCCGGTTTGGGACACCGAGACGGGATGGTTGCCGGGCAGCGTTTTTTTAAACGAAGATCAGCAAGCGGCCGTAGCGGTAAGAGCGCTGCTCGTCGCGAACTCCTCGGGAATTTCACGGTTTGTTTGGTATGCATGGGACAACCATTGCTGCGTGACGTTATTCATGACGGAGACGGATAACACCACTCCCACGCACGCCGCTTTGGCTTATGCAAATCTACAGAAATGGCTGGTTGGCAATACGTTGAGTTCCTGCACGCAGGTTTCGGGAGTATGGTCCTGCGGCTTGCAGTTTGCCAATGGCGTGCAGGGCATGATTCTTTGGAACCCGAGTGGAACAGTCATGGTAAATGAGAGTCTCAACTGGACCCCTGCTGTCGTTGAAGATATGTATGGCAACGACACACCTATGACAGGGAAAAGCCTCACAGTCGGCGCAGATCCTGTACTCATTCACGAGTAATACTTACCGCAAGATGCAGTGCGGCCATCCATGTCCTATTCGGGGTCGAGTGGCGGGACCAGGTCTTAGAGTTGAAAACCTGACCATTAATCTGAGCCTCCAGATCTCGAAGTTGGGATGTAGAAACCTGTTTGACCCTACCCACCCTCTTGAGCGTCCTGCTGAGTCTACTCCATGGGTCTGTTGTACCTGTATCCTGATTGCGTCCCATTTTGCGATCTGGGATGAGAGGCTAAGGACAGGTGGGCGGATGGATTTGATGATGCACGGACGGCTGTTGGGAGCGGGATTTAGCGCGAGGTTCACGCCCAGCTTGCGCAGGCGCTGGCTACTGGCTGGCGGCTGCGCAGTACTGCTGGCCGCTGCGGCGATGGGTGCTGCGCTGTTGGCGGGTTCCCATGTCAGTCGGCTGGCTACAGTTGTCGTTCCTTATCCGCACGAGCTTGCACAGGTCAGCTTCGCCGTGGCCGGTGATGTGATTCCGCATGAACCGGTCCGCGCTGCCGCCGCGGCGGCGGGGGACGGCGCCGTGGGATGGGGCGCGCTCTTCAGCGATGTGAGTGACGTTTTCGAGAAGGCCGACTTCGGCTTTGTGAACCTGGAGACGCCGGTGGCCCCGGCTCATTCGCGCGGGTCGAAACCGTTCATGTTCGATGCCCCCGTTGCCCTGCTCGATGGGTTGAAGGCCAACGGAATCAAGATTGTTTCCTTTGCCAACAACCACGTGATGGACCAGGGTTGGGCCGGATTTACCGAAACTCGCGAGCATTTGCGCGACGAGGGGCTGCTCTTTGCCGGTTCCGGTGACACCGCGCAGCAGGCATGGCAGCCAGTCATCGTCGAGGCTAACGGCATCAAGGTGGGCTGGCTGGGAATGACGCGCTGGCTCAACGGCAACCACAATCCAGACAAGGACGACCAGCCGCGCGTGAACTTTTTCCCCTATCCCGGTGAGTCGGGCGGCGCGCCAGGAGCCGACGAGGCCCAGGTGCTGGAAGCCGTAAAGCAAGCACGCGCCAAGTGCGATTTGCTGGTGGTTTCCATTCATTGGGGCATCGAGTACGCGCCCGCGCCCAGGCCGGAAGACGTCGAGACGGCGCACAAGATGCTCGACGCGGGAGCATCGGTGATCGTCGGCCACCACCCGCACGTGCTGCAGCCGGTGGAAACGTACAAAACTCAGGACGGCCGCGATACGGTCATCTTTTATTCGCTGGGGAATTTTCTCTCGAACCAGTCGCGCACCTATGTGGATGGCCTGATGCCAGACAAGGACGGCGACCCGCGCGACGAGATGATTGGCCTGTTTTCAGCGGTTCGCAAGGACTATGGGCCGGCCGGGGTGCGCGTCGAGCTTGGCCACGTGGGGATTCTGCCTGTCTGGAGCGAAAACAACCGCAACGAGCTTGCCAGCGGCCGCACGAAAACCACGGTTATTCGCCCTATTTTGATGGACCGCGAGATACCGCGGCTGCAGGCTCGGCTGGACGAGCTGACCAAGTTAAGCACAACGGCAGCACCGCTCACCCCGGAACAGAAGCAGGAGTTCATCGAGGCAACCAACCGGCTCAAGATGCTCACCGACCGGCGCGCCCTGTTGCTTGCCCGCACCGGCGACGAGTATCTGACCGATCCGCCGAAGCTGGCGCCGAAGCCGTAGGCGCGATTTCAGTACCCGCTGGCCACCAGCCAGGCCTCGGTCAGGTCAAATGCCGGCTTCTTCTGCGCTTGTAGTTGAGCGTGAGCCAGCTTTACCAGCACATCTGCCTCGACGTTCATCGGAGCGCCGGAAGCCAGCGTATGCAGATTCGTCCGCCAGTAAGTCAGGGGAAGAATCGCAATCGTGATGGTCTCGCCATCGAAATCGGCAATCGTCAGGCTGATGCCCTCGATCGCCACCGAGCCCTTGTGAACCATCCATGGGCGCACATTCTCGGGAACGCGAACCTTGAGCGTCCAGTCGGTGGTCTGCCGGTCGAAGTTCGGACTCGACTCCGGGATTACCGGGTCGATAGCCGCCATGGTGCCTGTGCCGTCCACGTGCCCTTGCACGATGTGGCCGCCAAGAGGGCTGCCGGCGGCGGTAGGCAACTCCAGGTTGACTTTGGCGCCGGCGGCCAAAAACCCCAGCGAGGTACGGTCGAGGGTTTCCTGGGCAAGATCCGCGTGAAAAAGGGTTGGGTCCACATCCAGGGCGGTCAGGCAAACGCCGGAAACTCCCAGTGAGTCGCCTTCACGCAGCCGCCCGGCCAGTCCCGGAGCCTCGACGGTGATGCGCCTTACCCCGCCATTGCTCTTCAGGCTGACCAGCGTGCCGGTCTGTTCAATGATGCCGGTAAACATGGTTTCATTCTACAGAGATCAGAGATTAGCGATCAGCAAAACAGGAGCAGGTCGGCTGTGGTAATCTTCGCTGTTCGAGGTCTGGAGAATACTGCAATGAGGCTGCGGCTGGGTTTGGGTGGGCTGTCGGGATGGTTCTTAGGGCTGGTGTTGATTACGGGTTTGGCGCGGATGGCTGCCGCGCAGGCCGATTACCCGTTCAGGGATCCCAAGCTTGGCGACGACCAGCGGATTGCCGACCTGCTTGGCCGGCTCACGCTTGAAGAAAAACTGACGCTGCTGGGGGACCACCCAAAGATACCACGGCTCGGGATTGCTTTTTCCGGCCAGGTGGAAGGGCTGCATGGGCTGGCTCTGGGCGGGCCGGGCGGCTGGGGTGGTGGCGGTAAACAACCTTTGCCGACAACGACATTTCCGCAAGAGAAGGGATTGGGCGCAACCTGGGATACTGACCTGCTGAAGAAAATCGCGACGCTTGAAGGCTATGAAGCGCGCTATGACTACCAGAATCCCATCCTTAGTAGGGGTGGAGTGGTGGTGCGCGCGCCCAATGCCGATCTAAGTCGCGATCCGCGCTGGGGCCGGACCGAAGAATCGTATGGCGAGGATCCGTATCTGGTAGGCACGCTAACGATAGCCTTTGCGCAAGGTCTGCAAGGCCCCGATCCAAAACATTGGCAGGCCGCATCGCTGATGAAGCATTTTTTGGCCAACGAGAACGAAGACACTCGTTCGTCATCCTCTTCGGACTTCGATGAGCGGCTCTTCCGCGAGTACTATTCCGTTCCATTTCGCATGGGCTTCGAGCAGGGTGGCTCGCGGGCTGTGATGGCCGCTTACAACTCCTGGAACGGCACGCCGATGCTGATCAATCCGGTGCTGAAAGACGTGATGATCAAGGAGTGGGGCAACGACGGGCTGATTTGCTCGGACGGCGGCGCTCTGGGACTGCTGATTACCGCGCACAAGAGTTTTCCCGACAAGGAGCAGGGCGTAGCAGCGGCTGTGAAGGCGGGTGTGAACAACTTTCTCGACAAGTATATCGACGACCTGCGCAAGGCCCTGAAGGATGGGCTTTTGACGGAGGCGGAGATGGACGCTTCTCTGCATAATGAGCTACGCGTCTTTCTGCGGCTGGGCGAGTTTGACGCGCCTGGAGCTGATCCTTACGGCGAGATCGGCGTGAAGGCCGATGGGACTCTGCCGCCCTGGGAGCGCGACCAGAGCAAGGCGCTGGCTAGGCTGGCGACCGACAAGTCGGTGGTCCTGTTAAAGAACGAGGGCAATGCGCTGCCGCTGGACCGCGCAAAGCTGAAAACGATTGCGGTAATCGGGCCTTTCGCCGATCAGGTACTACTGGATTGGTACAGCGGAACCCCGCCGTATATGGTAACTGCACTCGATGGAATTCGTGAGGCGGCCGGCAGCCGAGTGAAGGTACTGTACGCAGACGGCTCTGACTCGGCTCAGGCCGCGGCCCTGGCTGCCAAGACGGATGTGGCGATTGTGGTTGTGGGCAACCATCCTGAATGCAATGCCGGCTGGGCCCAGTGCCCCACGCCCTCCAACGGCAAAGAGAGCGTGGACCGTAAAACCATCGTGCTGGAGCAAGAGGATCTGGTGAAGCAGGTCTTCGCGGCCAATCCCCACACCATCGAGGTCTTACGGTCCAGCTTCCCCTATGCGATCGTCTGGAGCCAGCAGAATTTGCCTGCGATTGTTCATATCACCCACAACAGCCAGGAGGAAGGCCACGGATTGGCCGACGTTTTGTTTGGCGACTACTCGCCGGCCGGGCGGCTGACCCAGACCTGGCCCACGAGCGATGCGCAGTTGCTACCCATCATGGACTACAACCTGCTGCACGGGCGGACCTATCTCTACAGCAAAGACAAACCGCTCTACGCCTTCGGCTATGGGCTCAGCTACACGAGCTTTGCGTACGCAGGGCTGAGCGTGAGCGCCCCCAAAGTGGCGGCCGAGGGCACGGTCCAGGTGACGGTCAAGGTGAAGAACACGGGCAAGCGGGCAGGAGACGAAGTGGTGCAGATGTACGTGCAGCATCTGGGTTCCAAGGTCGAGCGGCCTCAGTTGGAACTGAAAGGATTTAAGCGGGTAAGGATCGCGGCTGGAGCCGAGCGAGACGTGACGCTGGAACTGAAGCCGCGCGATTTGGCCTACTGGGACGCGGCCGCTCATCTTTGGCGGGTAGAGCAGGAAAAGGTGCGCGTGCTGGCTGGCGGGTCGAGCGACAGTTTGCCGGTTCAAGCGGTTCTGGATGTCGATTCGAGCGGGGAATTCAAACCGTAGGCGGAGAGACTCGGCGCGGCCCACTTGAGGGCGTTGGCGATCCTGTTCAAGCTGCTTTGAGCGGCTAAACAGTGCAGGCCGGACTCTGCTCTGGAGAAATTTCCCCAGGCCATTTCGGGCGGCGCCTCACAAGCGACTCCTGCCGATCCCCCTTTCAACCGCCCTGAACGGTACACTGGATACAGGAACCTTCCCACCTGGATGCTCACCGTGCAGCCGCTGACCGACAAACTGAATCCTGAACAGCGCGCCGCGGTCGAGGCCACTGAAGGCCCTCTGCTCATTCTTGCCGGCGCTGGCTCGGGCAAAACCCGCGTCATCACCAGCCGAATTGCGTGGCTGATCCGCGAAAAGGGCGTCGCTCCCGACTCCATCCTTGCCGTCACCTTCACCAACAAAGCGGCCAGCGAGATGGGCGAACGAGTCGATCGCCTGCTCGACCACTCATCGCTGGCCAAGCCGCTCATTGCAACTTTCCACTCGATGTGCGTCCGCATGTTGCGGCGCGACGTTGAGGCTCTCAAGGTGGGCAATGAAGGCCTCACGCGTGCGTTTGCCATCTACGATGAGAACGACCAACAGGCCATCGTCAAGCAGATCATGCGCCGCATGGGACTGGACACCAAGCAGCTAACGCCGCGCACGGTCCTGGGCCGAATCTCCTGGGCCAAGAACCACATGGTCGATCCGCAGGAGTATTACCTCGCATCGAAGGATCCGAACAGCGAGCGCATCGCGCACATCTATCAGGGTTACAAAGCGGAGCTGCGCAAGAACAACGCCCTCGATTTCGACGATCTGCTGCTTGAGGCTGTTCGCCTGCTCAAGGTTTCGGGCGAAGTCCGCGAACGCTACCAGCGCAGGTACAGATATTTGCTTGTCGATGAGTACCAGGACACCAACCGTCCCCAGTACGAACTGATGAAGCTGCTGGCCGGCGAAGCCAAGAACGTGTGCGCCGTGGGCGACGAGGACCAGAGCATCTACTCATGGCGCGGCGCAGACATCCGCAACATTCTTGAGTTTGAGAAGGATTTCCCCAACGCCCGCATTGTCCGGCTGGAGCAGAACTACCGGTCGACTCAGATTATTTTGGAAGCAGCTGGAGCTGTGGTTGCCAATAACCTCAGGCGCAAGGGCAAGAAGCTGTGGACCGATCGCCAGGGCGGAAGCCTGATTGGCTACTACGAGGCTCCCGACGGCGAAAACGAGGCTCTCTTCATCGCCGACCGCATTCAGGCCTTTCTCCGCGAGTCCGACTCCAGTTCCAGCGCCACCGAGGCGCACTGTGCGGTGCTTTACCGCACCAACTCGCAGTCGCGGCTGGTTGAGGAAGCCCTGCGCCGCTACAACATCCGCTACACCATGGTCGGCGGCTTCAGCTTTTACGAGCGCGCTGAGATCAAAGACCTGCTCGGCTACCTTCGGCTCATCCGCAACCCGCACGACTCGATGGCTTTGCAGCGCGTGATCAACACGCCGGTGCGCGGCATTGGCAAAACCACCCTGGAAACCTTGGAACGGCTGGCTCTCGAGACCGGCGCCTCCACCTGGGATGCGATGGGCGCAGCCATCGCCAATCGCCTCATACCCAACCGCGCCCTCATGGCCATCGAGTCCTTTCGCCAGCTCATTCTCGACGCCCAGGCCATGATGGACCCGGACTTCGCGGGTAAGCTTTCGGCGGACGTGGCGCAGATAGAGGACGCCGACACGGGCTTTGAATTTGGGGCTTCCACGGCGGATTCGGACAGTGCGGAGTCAGCCTCCAGCTTCGACTTTGGCGGCGAGAATGACGCACAGCTTCCTCTGCTCGACGCCAGCAGCTTTTCGCCCTTTGCCGCTGCTCCCAAACGGCCGTTCTTGAAGATGCCGGCGCAGGCGCCGAACCCCGATTTTGCGTCGGACGCGGCAGAAGTCGCGGCGGACGAAAAGGGCCGAGGAAGTGCCTTCCGCGCTCCCGGTGACGCCGCCACTCTTCCCGAGCTGATTCGCTTCCTCATCGACCGCACCGGCTACATCAAAGCTCTGGAAACGGAAGGGTCGCCTGAAGCCTTCAGCCGCATTGAAAACCTGAAGGAACTGGCCAACGCCGCCCACGACGCGGAAGCCCGCGGCGAGACTCTGGCCGAGTTCCTAGACCACGCGGCTCTTGCCTCCGATACAGATCAGTTCGACCCTGAGGCCCGCGTCACCCTCATGACCCTGCACGCCGCCAAGGGACTGGAGTTTCCGCTCGTCTTCCTGGCCGGCCTGGAGGAGGGCCTCTTCCCCCATTCGCGCACTCTCAACAATCCCGAGGAACTCGAAGAAGAACGCCGCCTCTGTTACGTCGGCATGACCCGCGCCATGAACACGCTCATCCTCACCCGTGCGCATTACCGGCGCCGCTACGGCAACGACGCGCCAGAGATGAGCATCCCATCGCGGTTTATTGAAGAGGTGCCCAGCCAGTTGGTGGAGAACCTGGGCGGCCGCTCGGCATCCTGGGCAACGCCCGGCTACCCCAACACCTACGGCGGCGCCTCACGATTTGGCGCAGCGCGCCGTCCGGGCCAGTCGAGCGATTTTGGCGACCAGCACTACAACTACGAAGACGAAAGCCAGGAGACACCGCTCGCCTCGGCCAGCGCCAGGAGTTCCTCCTCGAAGCCGTTCGTCGCGTCCTGGATGACGGCAAGCGCAAAAACCACGTTGACCAGCCACGGGTCTGAACTGAAAGGACAGGATACAGAAGCGCCGGAAGAGCCAAGCTCGATCGACAACATCGCCCGCTTTTTTGGCGGCAAGGCAATGGGCGGCCAATCGGGCCTTGGCAAGCCTGGTTCCCTGCCCCGCCCGGCCTTCCCCGAACCTGTCGACCTTCCCGGATCCAAAGGCGCGGTCGGCCTAAAGAAAGGCCAGCGCGTCCGGCACAGCAAATATGGCGAAGGCACGATTCTCATCCGCGAGGGCGACGGCGAAGACGCCAAGCTCACCGTCATGTTCAACCGGCACGGCATGAAGAAACTGATGGAAAAGTTTGCCAATTTGCAGAGGATTTAGATCTAATGCATTTTCAGGGATTTGGGAATACGACTCTTCCACACTGCGTACGCCGCGGTGAGCGCGATGAGTGGGTGCCAGGCCGCCTTGCGTCTTCCTAATTTTTGGGCTCCTCAGATAGGACTCGAACCTACAACCCTTCGGTTAACAGCCAAGCGGGCAGTGTCTTTGCGAGCTGCTACCTATTGAGATAAGTCACTACAGATTAGCAGCTTACAACCATCTTCCCTCTCCTCCTTTAGAGCATTTCCTGATTTACTGTAGACCATTCAAGCAGTGTTTGAACCAAGCCTGAGCATTATCAGCGGAGATGAGTCTGAGAGCTTGCTCTATGGCTTGGTCGAGCGTCTCTTTGGTGCGTGCCTT
>Ga0302320_10000610_pt1 | contig 85173 bp, 71 predicted proteins | sample Bog_T0_3_FD_202130 | JGI IMG/M metagenome (GOLD analysis project Ga0302320, IMG submission 202130) | Peat permafrost microbial communities from Stordalen Mire near Abisko, Sweden - Bog_T0_3 | ecosystem: Environmental > Terrestrial > Soil > Wetlands > Peat | place: Sweden: Abisko, Stordalen Mire...
GCTGGGGTGAGAGAGTTGCGGTAATTGGTGGCAAACCACGGGTCATAAATTATCGCCAAGAGCTCCCGGACGCCTGCGAAGGGTGCCAAAGCTATTACCCTGACATTGCCGATTTCAACGGCAATTCTTTCGTGGCTAAGAATGATGATTTCGTCGAATGTCTGAGCAAGGACGGTTGGGAAAAGGGCAAGGAGTCAGAGATTGCAGACTGCTTTTTGTCCGTCCTCCACAACAGGCCGAACCTATTTGGCGCGCTCGTCCAAGCAGAGTATTTCACTCGTAAAGCTGGACGCACTGAAGAAGCTGATCGCCTGGTGGAAAGGATAAAGGCTTTGAAATCCGAAGATCTTACCTATCCAGGCGAACCCGCCCCAGGCCATGAAAATAAGCTCAAGTATCTGCGGGAGAAAGGTTGGATGAAGTAATCGGATTAAAATTCGCTTAATAATGATTCTTGTTTGAAAGAGACCCATTGAGCTTATGCGCTCGATATTTTCACTGGCAAAGAAGATGAGTCTTTAACAACCCCAGGAGCTCAAATGCGAGCGACCCACCTAGCCATGGCCCTGCTCTTGCTAGGCCTGCCAGGCGCAGCGCTGTGCGCCGATGCGGCGCCAGCCATAAAGTTGCCGGCTGGCGTGCCGGAGGGCTATGTGGTCACGCCCTTTGGCTATTTTCACCAGTCTTGCGTGCGGCACCTGGCCAAGGGCGAGCGCCTGATGCCGGGCGGGCATGCCATACGGCGCGTGGATGGCAGCTTGGAGAGCGTGCCAGACTGCGCCTATCCCCATTACACGGCCAAGGGCGAGGTGGTGGCGCAGGGCTTCACCAGCACGGCCAGCGCGGGCGGGCTCAGGCCCGCTGCAGCTGGGGAGCAGCCCACGGGCATCGTGCATGCCTGGATAGAGGACGCCTACACATCCGCAACTTCCTATGGCGAGCTGACCGCTTCTTGGGTGGTGCCGCCCAGCCCCACCTCGCAGGATGGCCAGACCGTCTATTTCTTTCCCGGCTTTGAGGGCAGCGGCGGGCCGCTCACCATCCTGCAGCCCGTGCTGGGCTGGAACGCCGATTTTCAGAACACCTGGTCCATCGCCAGCTGGAACTGCTGCCCCAGCTCAACGGCGGTTGAGAGCACTGCAGAGCACGCCAGCCCGGGCGATGCCATCATGGGCGTTGTGCAGAGCACCTGCCCAGGGTCTTCCTACTGCCCGGACTGGAACATCATGACCACGGACCTGACCACGGGCCAGAGCGCCAATCTGTACAACACCCCGGCGGAGGGCAACACCTTCAACTGGGCCTGCGCTGCGCTCGAGGTCTACAGCGTGTCACAGTGCAGCGACTACCCGCCCAATGGCTCGCTGACCTTCAACAGCCTGGCGCTGTATGATGCCAACTATGGCCAGATCGCGGCGCCCAGCTGGTCGCATTGGTCGGTCACCTACACTCCGCAGTGCAACTATGGGGTGCAGGCGGGCGGCACCACTGCCACGCTCGATTACGCCGGCTTCACCCTGGCCAGCTCGCCTGGCAGCCTGGCCTTGATAGCGGGCGGGGCGTCCCAATGCGTCACTGTCACGGTGGCTGATGTGACCGGGTTCAGCGGCAGCGTCACCCTCTTCATCTCTGGGCTGCCCAGCGGCGTCACCGCAAACTTTGGCACAAACCCGGCCAGCGCCAGCAGCCTGCTGACCCTATCAGCCAGCAGCGGGGCCAGCCTAGGCTCTTGCTCGGTGACCATCACGGCCAGCTCGGGCAGCTTGACCGCGCTCAGCAGCCTGGCCCTGTCCGTGGCACCGCCGCCCACGCCCACCGAGACCGTGACGCCCACGCCCAGCAGCACGCCCACTGCCAGCCGCACAGCCACGCCCTCGGCCACGCCCAGCATCACCCCCACCTTCAGCGCCAGCCCCACGGCCAGCCCCAGCCCTGTCTTCCGCCAGGTCTCTGGCAAGCGCCTCTTGCTGGCGCCTGTGCCGGCCTATGGTGGCGAGGCGCTGCTGCTCTTTTGCCCCAGCCAGCCGGTATCGAGCATCTGGAGCATCTATGACATCGCGGGCCGCCTGGTGGGCAGGCAGGCCTCTGGCAGCGCCATGCCCAGCTACAGCACGGCGCATCTGGCATCCGGGGTCTATCTGGTGCGCGTGGAGGTGGTGCTCAGCGACGGCAGCCGGCAGAGCGTGCTGCAAAAGGTGGCTGTGCTGCGCTAGGCCAGCATCTCGGCCTTCACCAGCCCGCGCACAGCGTTCAATATATAAAGGGCCTGGCAATCTGCCAGGTCCTTTTTTGTGAGCACGCGCTCTGCAAGCTCGCCGCGGGCCAGCATCTCAGCGCGCAAGGTGCCGGCCAAGAGGCCGCATTCCACCGGCGGGGTGTAGAGCTTGCCGCCCAGGTCCAGCGCGATGTTGGCGCGGCAGGTCTCGGTGAGCTGGCCCAGGGTGTTGTGCAGCAGCGCGTCTTGCGCTGCGCCCTTCTGCGCCAGGGCCTGGTCGTAGACCTGGCGTTGGGTGGTCTTGTGGTAGAGAAAGGGGTCGGCGGGGTCCACGGGCTGCGCGGCCCAGGCCAGCCTCCACTGCGGCGGGTCTGGCCTCAGCTCAACGCGCACCCGCGCCTGGCCCTGGCTATCCATGGCCAGGCGTGCCACACGCCAGCCCTCGCCTCTTAGCGCAGCCAAAGCCGGCTCTGCTTCAGCCAGCGCCTGTCGCAGATGTCCTTCAGCAGCTCTGAAGCCCAGCATGCGGGCGCTGGCCAAGAGCCTATCCAAGTGCCGCTGCAAGAGCCAATAGCCGCTGGCTGGCTCCCAGCGCAGGCTTTCCAGCAGCTCAAAATCCTTTTCCATGGGCCGCTGGCCCAGGGCCTTGGCCTTGAGCAGGCATTCTTGCCATTCTTCCACTCCCTTGGCCGCAGCCGTCACCCCGCTGCCCACGGGGTAGTGGGCGCGGCCCTGGGCCAGGCTGAGCGTGCGGATGGCCACATTGAAGCTGGCCCTGCCATCCGGCGCCCACCAGCCCAAGCTGCCGCAATAGGCGCCGCGCGGGCCAGGCTCCAGCTGCTCGATCCAATGCATGGCCCGGGCCTTGGGCGCGCCGGTCACTGAGCCAGAAGGGAAGAGCGCGGCCAAGATCTGTGGGATGCTGGCAGAGGTCTCGCCCTGCACTGTGCTGGTCATCTGCCACAGGGTGCGGAAGGCCTCAGCCTCGAAGAGCTGGCTCACGGCCACGCTGCCCGTGCCGCAGATCTTGCCCAGATCGCTGCGCAGCAGGTCCACGATCATCACGTTCTCGGCGCGCTCCTTCTCGCTGGCCAAGAGCTCGCTGCGCAGGGCCTGGTCTTGCGCAGGCCACAGGCCGCGGGGCCGCGTGCCCTTCATGGGCCGCACCGTCAGCTGTCGGCCAGACTTCTCAAACAGCAATTCTGGCGAGAGCGAGAGCACTTGGCCAGCGCCCCAATCCAAATAAGCGGCGTGGTCGCAGGGCTGTGCCAGCCAGAGCTGCTGCCACAGGGCTTCCGCATCCTGGCCCGGCCATTCGCCATTCAGGGGGAAGGTGAGGTTGAGCTGGTAGCATTCGCCGGCCGCGATGGCCTCTTGCACCTGGGCAAAGGCGGCCAGGTATTCGGCCTGCTGCCAGCGCGGCGCAAGCTGGGGCAGCGCGTTGATTGCGGCAGGCAAGGGCAGGGCAGCGTTGACCGGCGCCTTGAACAGGCCGAACCAGGCCAAGGGCAGGCCTGGCCCCGGCTCATGGGCGCTCAGGCTGGGGTCAAAGGCTGGCGCAGACTCATAGGCCAGAAAGCCGGCAGCCCACAGGCCCTGGCCCACGCCAGCCTCGGCCGCGGCCAGCGCCGGGCCCACCTCGGCCAGCGTGCGGGCCTGGTGTACCTGCAGGGGGGCCTCAAAGCGCAGGTGCTGGCCTTGGGACAAGAAGCAGATCTTGGGGGGCATGGCTCTCCTGGGTTGAGCGCCATTCTGCATGGCTTGGGCCCGGCTTTCCACTAGCAAAAAGCATTGGACAAATCATGCTGGATTTGGAATACTCTGCCACCGCACGGTGGGCATAGCTCAGTTGGTTAGAGCACCAGATTGTGGATCTGGGGGTCGCGGGTTCAAATCCCGTTGCCCACCCCATTTTTAAGAGCCCTCCAGCTCGCTTGAGTCGGAGGGCTCGATGTTTTAGAATGTCGGCGCAGGCGTCTGTAGCTCAGCTGGATAGAGCACTTCCCTCCGAAGGAAGGGGTCGGCCGTTCGAATCGGCCCAGACGCACCATCTTTAAGCATCCTTCTTTGGGATGCTTTTCTGCTTGTTCGGCCCGATGCATCAACGAAGGAAGGCCGGGGCCGCTTCATCTATGTCTGCGCCGCTGAAGCGGCACAGAGCGATGGCCCCGGCATTCGGCTCGCTGGCCTGATGCCAGCGGCCTCGGGTCGGCCGTTCGAATCGGCCCAGACGCACCATATTATGGGCACCCTCAAGGGTGCGGCATGGCCCAAAGGGCATCCCAGGCAGGATGCCCTTTGCTTTTTGGGCCCTCGCCGAGCCGCTGCAGGGATTAACGAAGCTTTAAGCTGCGCGCTCGCGCCTGTGGTAAGATGCCTGCAGGTCGCATGGCAGAAGAGCCATCCTTGAGCCAAGAGGTTCCCATGGTCCACAGCGAGAGCGCATGGCTAGAGAAGCGCCGGTTCCAGCGCGTGGAAGCGGCTCTGAGCGTGACCTATGTGAGCGTGGACCAGGAGCAGGCCCGCGGCTTGAAAGAGGGGGCGGAGTACAAGGACACCCGGTTGGAGGACATCGTCGGCACCTACCTGAGCTCGCCCGTCATGTCTGCCATGACCCAAGACATCAGCGAGGGCGGGCTGTGCCTGGTGGCCGCCCAGGCCCTGCCTATCGGCAGCCATGTGCTGGTGGACATCCAGCTGGCCAGGGCTGGCGAGAGCCTGCGGGCCCTGGCCATGGTCTTGCGCAGCGAGGAGGGCGCATCCAGCGATGGCGCTGGCGGCAGCTGCCGCATGGGCTTGAAGCTGATCGCCCTGCAGAAGCAGGGCTTGCAGCGCATGCAAGAGCTCATCTTGAAGCGGGCCAGAGAACGGCAGGGCCCGGGGCCGCAGCGGGGATGAGAAAACGGCCTAAAGACAAAGCCTTTCCAGCTTATGGCTTGGAAAGGCTTTTTTATGCTTCCGCCCAGCGAAATAGCATTTAGGATTGACAAGCACAGCTAGAACCTTTAATCTTCCGACCTTGAATGGTCAAGTGGGCGCTCTACGAGATTTTACGCGCCTGTGGACTGTTCAGATTGCCCACCCTAAATACCCATCTGGAGGTTCCTCAATGATCGCCAAGATCAAGCAGACCCTGAAGAAGTGGCAGGGCCGGGACCGGGTGACAACCCTCTCCCTGCTGGCCACCCTCTTCGGCGTGGCCTTCTTCTGGCACCCCACCATCGGCCATGCCGCTGGTGAAGCCGTTGCTGTCAGCCCGGCCGCCCAGGCTGTCACTGCCGCAGCCGCCCCGGTGACCGAGAAGGCTTTCGAGTTCTTCGAGTTCCTGGGCTACAATCCCATCGAGAAGTTCGGCCTGCTGGTCGTCCTGGGCATCGCCTTCGTGGGCCTGCTCTACGCTTGGATGCTCATCATCCAGGTGGGCAAGACGGACCGCGGCACCAAGAAGATGCAGGAGATCGCCGCCGCCGTGCGCGAGGGCGCCCTGGCCTACCTGAAGGCCCAGACCGGCAAGATCGTCTGGTTCGTCATCGGCATCTTCGTCATCCTGCTGGTCACCTACCAGGGCAGCGAGCCGGCCTTCAAGTATGGCCGCGCCTGCGCCTTCTTGATCGGCGCCGTCTTCAGCTGGGCCACCGGCTTTGTGGGCATGTACTTCGCCACTGACGGCAACCTGCGCGTCGCGGCGGCCGCCCGCCACAGCTACGGCGACGCCCTGCAGGTGGGATACCGCACTGGCACCATCACCGGCATGCTCTTGGACAGCCTGGGCCTGCTGGGCGGCACCACCATCTTCCTGCTCTACGGCGTCAAGAGCTATGAGGCCCTGCTGGGCTTCGGCTTTGGCGGCACCCTGCTGGCCCTGTTCATGCGCGTGGGCGGCGGCATCTACACCAAGGCGGCCGACGTGGGCGCCGACCTGGTGGGCAAGATCGAGAAGAACATCCCTGAGGACGACCCCCGCAACGCGGCCACCATCGCCGACAACGTGGGCGACAACGTGGGCGACTGCGCCGGCATGGCTGCCGACGTGTTCGAGAGCTACGAGGTCACCATCGTGGCGGCCATGATCCTGGGCCTGGCCTCCTTCGGCCACATCGGCGTGATCTTCCCGCTGCTGGTCCGCGGCGTGGGCGTGCTGGGCTCCATCATCAGCACCTACACCGTCAAGGCCGACGCCAACAGCACCAGCGACTCGGCGCTGCACAGCGTGCACAACGGGTTCTGGATCGGCTCGCTCATCAGCATTATCGGCATCCTTGGCCTGAGCTTCACTTACATGAAGTTTTCGGCTCAGTACTTGGCCGAGAATCCGGGAGCAGCGTTTGGCTTCCCCAACTTCGCTCTCCATGCCAATGCGGTGCAGGGCTATTGGTTCAACTTTGGCTTCGCCGGCATCGACTGGCGCCCGGCCCTGACCTGCATCATCGGCATCGTGCTGGCCATCACGCTCAACAAGCTGACCAGCTACTACACCCACACCACGCACGCCCCCGTGCGCGAGCTGGCCAAGAGCTGCCAGACTGGCCATGCCACCAACATCATCAGCGGCCTGGCCATCGGCTATGAGAGCTCGGTCGCCGCCATCATCGTCATCGTCATCGCCCTGGTGCTGTCGGTGCTCACCTACTGGGGCACGCCCCCGGTTTTCGTGGCCTACGGCGTCGCCATGGCTGGCATCGGCATGCTGACCCTGACCGGCAACACCATCTCCATGGACACCTTCGGCCCCATCGCCGACAACGCCAACGGCATCGGCGAGATGGGCTATGACAAGAAGGAGATGGGCGAGGCCAACTACAAGCGCGCCCGCCAGATCTTGGCGGACCTGGACGCGGTGGGCAACACCACCAAGGCCGAGACCAAGGGCATCGCCATCGGCTCGGCGGTCATCGCCGCCGTGTCGCTGTTCTCCAGCTTCATCGCCGTCATCGCGGTGGGCAGCGAGGACAAGATCATGTCGATGACCGAGATCCAGTACAAGAGCATCGCCGGCATGATGAATGTGGCGGACCCGCTGGTGCTGGTGGGCTTCCTGATCGGCGGCGCAGTGCCCTTCCTGTTCAGCAGCATGCTGCTCAGGGCCGTGGGCCGCGCGGCCTTCAACATCGTCAATGAGTGCCGCCTGCAGTTCCAGGACAAGGAGATCTGGGCCGGCACCAAGAAGCCCGACTACGGCCGCGTGGTGAGCCTGTGCACCATCGCCGCGCAGACCGAGCTGGTCGGCCCCGCCATCCTGGCGGTTTCGGCCCCGCTGGTGGTCGGCTTCCTGCTGGGCCCCTACGCCCTGGGCGGCTTCCTGGCTGGCATGATCCTGACGGGCCAGCTGCTGGCGGTCTTCATGGCCAATGCCGGCGGCGCCTGGGACAATGCCAAGAAGTTCATCGAGGACGGCAACTACGGCGGCAAGGGCAGCGAGAGCCACAAGGCCGCCATCACCGGCGACACCGTGGGCGACCCGCTCAAGGACACCGCTGGCCCGGCCCTCAACCCCCTGCTGAAGGTCATGAACATGGTGGCCCTGCTGGGCTTGGGCGTGGTGCTCAAGTACAACGTGGCCGGCATCAACCCCCTGGCCGACCGCAGCACTGGCGTCATCACCAACACGGCGACTGTTCCGGCTGTGGGCGTGCTGATCGCCATCATCCTCATCGTCGCCATCGCCTGGGCTGTGAACCGCAGCCATGCTGAGAACCCCAGCATCGACGCCAAGTAAGCAAGAGCCTCTGAAAGCAGAAAAGCCCGCCTCGAAAGAGGCGGGCTTTTCTTTTGCGGCTGAATGCTGGGCTCAGTCCTTCAGGTTCTTGGCCACGAAGTCCCAGTTGAGGATGCTCCACCAGCTCTCCACGTACTTGGCGCGGGCGTTGCGGTAGTCGATGTAGTAGGCGTGCTCCCACACGTCGCAGGTGAGCAGGGGCTTCAGGCCGGCGGTGCTGGGCACCGCGGCGTTGCTGGTGCTCTCGAGCGAGAGCTTGCCCTCCTTGCTCAGCACCAGCCAGGCCCAGCCTGAGCCGAAGGTGCCCACGGCCTTGGCCGAGAACTCCTCCTTGAACTTCTCGAAGCTGCCAAAGGCCGCGTCCAGCTTGGCCTTCAGCTCGCCCTGGGGCGCGCTGCCGCCGGGCTTCATGCAGTTCCAGTAGAAGGTGTGGTTCCAGAGCTGGGCCGCGTTGTTGAAGACCGGGCCCTGGGCCTTGAGGATGATGTCCTCCAGGCTGAGCTCGGCGAAGGGCGTGCCGGGGATGAGCTTGTTCAGGTTGTCCACATAGGCCTTGTGGTGCTTGCCGTAGTGGTAGTCGACGGTCTCGGCCGAGATGACAGGGGCGAGGGCGTCCTTGGCATAGGGCAGGGCGGGCAGTTCATGGACCATGGTCTCTCCAGAGGGGGGGGTTCTGTCTCAAAAGGCGCTACTCACCATTATACGCCAGAAGGGCGGCTTGCGTTTGCGACTTTGCGCCAAGGGCCGCTTTGGCCCTTTTAGGCCGCGCCCGCTTCCCGTATAATCAATGGATCTTTCTGGTGGAGCAGCGCGTGGAAAAAGCACCCAAGCCCATCCCTGGCAAGCCCCAGCCCCCCCTGCGCGCGGGCGCGTCCCGCCGCGTGGAGGCCCCAGCGCCCGCTGCCCCCGCGGCGCCGGCCCAGGCCGTGGCCCCCATCCCCTCGCTGCCCGGGCTGGCCCTTGGCGGGGCATCCCCGGCGCCCTCTGGCGGGCGCGCGCTGCCGCTGGGCCGCAGCAGCTTCTTTGACGCCTTTCAGCGCATGCTCGAGTTCCTTCAGCACCCCTCAGAGGCCACGCGGGAGGCCTTCTACGGCATGCTGCTGGAGCAGTCGCTGGCGGCCATGGGCTGCCGCCGCGGCGTGCTCTACCTGTGGCGCAAGGAGGGCGGCGGCCTGGTGCGCGCAGTGGGCGAGCCCGACCCTGAGATGGAGAAGCTCTGCCGCGAGGCGGCCCTCACCCTGGAGCCCCGGCCCGAGGACCCTGACAGCAGCCGCGGGCCCTGGCACCTGGCCATGCCGCTGGAGTACGAGGGCCAGCTGGAGGGCGTGCTCTACACCGCGCGCGGCGAGCGCGAGAGCACGCCGCCGGCCGACTTCAAGCGCACCCTGAGCGTGGCCAAGGGCCTGGCCGCAGTGCTGGCGGCCAGCTCGGCGCTGGCCAGCCGCGAGGAGGTGCTGCTCAAGCTCAAGGCCCTCACCCAGGCCAGCGCGGCCATCAACAGCAACCGCGAGCTGCGGCCCCTGCTGCAGCAGATCATGCAGGAGGCGCAGGCCATGATGCGGGCCGAGGCCAGCTCGGTGTTCCTCATCGATGAGAAGAGCGGCGACCTGGTGATGACCGTGGCCCATGGCCCCAAGGGCGAGCAGGCCAGCGCCGTGCGGCTCAAGATGGGCGAGGGCATCGCCGGCTGGGTGGCCGAGCACGGCGAGCCGCTGCTGGTGCCCGATGCGGGCAGCGACCCGCGCTTCGCCGGCCGGGTGGACGCCTTCAGCCAGTTCCGCACCCGCGACATCATCTGCGTGCCGCTCAAGGTGCACGGCCGCGTGCTGGGCGTGGTGCAGGTGCTCAACCACATGGGCGGCGAGAGCTTCCGCACCAGCGAGGTCGAGGTGCTGCAGTCGCTGGCCAGCATGGCGGCGGTGGCCATCGACAATGCCACCCTCTACAATGACCTTGAGTCCTGGGCCCAGCGCCTGAACCGCGAGCTGGTGGACGCCAACGCCGAGCTGGAGCAGTCGAAGACCCGCATGGAATCCATCCTCTTCGCCATGGAGGATGCGGTGGTGGCCACCGACCTGGAGGGCCGCGCCACCCTGGTCAACCGGGTGGCCGAGGCCCTTTTGAGCCACGGCGGCGGCGCGGTGCTGGGCCGCCAGGCCGTCGACCTGGTGGGCCATGCCGCCTTCAGCGAGGCCTTTGAAAAGGTGCGCAGCGAGGGCAAGAGCGCCCGGCTCGAGCTCAGCTTCAGCCGCGAGGGCGAGCGCGCCTTCGCCCTGGTGGTGGCCCCCATCAAGGACCTGCTGGGCGCCACCACCGGCACGGTCACCGTGCTGCGCGACATCACCGACATCCGCGAGCTGGACAGGATGAAGACCGAGTTCCTCAACACGGTGAGCCACGAGCTGCGCACGCCCATGACCAGCATCCGCGCCTTCAGCGAGCTCATCGCCAGCCGCAGCGGCGACCCAGCCAAGATGGGCCAGTGGGCCAGCATCATCAATGAGGAGACCGAGCGCCTGGGCAGGCTCATCGACGACCTGCTGGATGTCTCGCGCTTTGAGGCCGGAAAGAAGATGCGCATCAACCGCGCCCAAGTGGCGCTGGGCGAGCTGGCCGCCCGCGCGCTCGAGCTCTACCGCAGCCTCTCAGAGAAGCACCCCTTTGTCGCCAAGGTGCAGACCCGCCACCTGACCGCCCTGCTCGACCGCGACCGGGTCAACCAGGTGATCAGCAACCTGGTGACCAACGCCATCAAGTACTCCCCGGCCGGCGGGGAGGTCTCCCTGGTCTTCAGCGACAGCGCCGACCCGGGCCGCGTGCGCATCGCAGTGAATGACCATGGCCTGGGCCTCTCCGAGAAGGACCGCCAGCACCTCTTCGAGCGCTTCTACCGGGTGGAGTCGAGCTACACCCAGAACATCCGCGGCACTGGGCTGGGCCTGGCCATCGTCAAGCACATCGTCGAGCAGCATGGCGGCGAGATAGGCGTGGAGAGCGAGCTGGGGCAGGGCAGCACCTTCTGGCTCGAGCTGCCCGTGGCGGGCGAGGCGCCGGCGTGACGGCCCCCGCGCCGCGCTGGATGGCCTGGCTGCCCGCGCCCCTTAGGCGGCGCCTGGAGGGCCGCGAGGGCCTGCAGCGCTTCGCCGCCAACTCGGGCTGGCTGGTGCTCGACAAGGTGCTGCGCCTGGGCCTGGCCCTGGCGGTGGGCGTTTGGGTGGCCCGCTACCTGGGGCCCCTGGGCTATGGCACGCTCAATTACGCCCTGGCCCTGGTGGGCCTCTTCGGCTCATTCACCAGCCTGGGGCTGGACACCATCGTGGTGCGCGAGCTGGTGGCCGAGCCCGGGCGGCGGGATGAGGTGATGGGCAGCGCCCTGGCCCTGCGGGCTTTGTCGGCCCTGCTCGCCACCGCGCTGGTGCTGGCCTACATCCTCATCTTCTCCGGGCAGCAGGGCGCGGCCCTGGCGGTCTCGCTGGTGATGGCCAGCACGCTCTTTTGGCAGCCCTGGGACCTGCTGGACGTCAGCTTTCAGGCCCGCATGCGCTCGCGCCAGCCGGTGCTGATGCGCAACCTGGCGGGCATCGCCGGGGCGCTGCTCCGCGGCGGCCTGGTGCTGGCGCATGCGCCGGTGTGGGCCTTTGCCGCCGCGGCGGTTTCCGAGACCGCGCTGGCCGCGGCCCTGGTGCTTGCGGCCTACGCCAAGGACGGCGGCCGGCCCCTGGCTTGGCGGCCCGACCTGGGCCGCATGCGCCGGCTGCTGAAGGACAGCTGGCCCATGATGCTGGCGGCGATGGCCATCATGGTCTACATGCGCATCGACCAGGTGATGCTCAAGTCCATGGTGGGCGACGCAGCGGTGGGCGTGTATGCGGCGGCCCTCAAGGTCTCTGAGGCCTGGTACTTCATCCCCATGGCGCTGACCGCCTCGGCCTTCCCCTCGCAGGTGAGGGCCAGGGAGCGCGGGGCGGCCTTCATCGGGGCCCGCCTGCGCAAGTCCTTCAACCTGATGGCGATGCTCGGCTATGCCGTGGCCCTGCCGCTGTCGCTCTTGGCCCGGCCGCTGGTGGGCCTGCTCTACGGCCCGGGCTTTGCCGAGGCCGGCCCCATCCTGGCGGTGCATGTGTGGGCCGGGCTCTTCCTCTGCATCGGCCTCTCGCGGGACTACTGGCTGGTGGGCGAGAAGCGCACCGAGCTGGCCCTGATGAGCACCCTGCTGGGCGCGGCCGTGAACGTGGGGCTCAACCTCTGGCTCATCCCGCGCTATGGCGGCCTGGGCGCGGCCTGGGCCACGGTGGCGGCCCAGGCCTTCTATGCCCTGGGCTTTGACCTGATGCACCCCCTGCTGCGCCCGGTCTTTGTCATGCAGTCCCGCGCCCTGCTGCTGGCGGGCCTCTGGGGCCGCGCTGAAGAGGCAAAGCCATGAGCCTGCTGAGCACGGACCAGGCCATCCTCAGGCTGCGGCAAGACCCGGCCTGGCAGGCCTGCCTGCGCGACGCCTACCTGGATGAGGACCTGCCCGCAGCGGCCCGGCGCTTCGCCGCCTCCGGCGAGTTCGCAGAGTCCCTGCGCCTGCTGGGCCCTCGCGTGGCGGGCGCCAGCGTGCTTGACCTGGGCGCTGGCACGGGCATCGCCTCCTTCGCCTTCGCCAGGGCCGGGGCCGCCCGGGTGGTGGCCCTTGAGCCGGACCCCAGCCCGCTGGTGGGCCGGGGCGCGCTGGCGCCCCTGGTGGCGGGCCTGGCCGTGGAGGCCATGGCTGGCGCGGGCGAGGGCATCCCCCTGCCCGATGCCAGCATGGATGTGGTCTATGCCCGCCAGGTGCTGCACCACATCCCCGACCTTGGCCCGGCGCTGAAGGAATGCGCGCGCGTGCTCAAGCCGGGAGGCCTCTTGCTCGCCTGCCGCGAGCACGTGGTGGACAGCCCCGAGCAGCTCGCGCAGTTCTTGGCCAGCCACCCGGTGCATGCGCTCGCGGGTGGCGAGGGCGCCCATGGCCTGAAGGCCTACCAGCAGGCCATCACCCGCCAGGGCCTCAAGCTCATGGCCACGCTGGGGCCCTGGGATAGCGTGATCAACGCCTTCCCCGGCTTCTTGAGCCAGCAGGCCCTGCTGGATTACCCTGCCCAGCGCCTGCGGGCGCGCCTGGGCCCGCTGGGCGGCCTCTTGGGCCGCAGCGCCTGGGCTTGCGGCCTGGTCAGGCGTCATCTGGACCAGCCCCTGCCGGGCAGGCTCTACACCTTCTTGGCGTCAAAGCCGGCTTAGACGCTCGCTTCGGCGCCCTGCCATCGCCACTCACAAGGAGCCCATGAGAAACAGGCTGTTCGCCCTCATCCTGCTGGCATCGTGCCTGCCCCTGGCCCTGCCCGCAGCCCCCGAGCCCCAGGCCCTGAGCCCGGCGGCCGAGGCGCTGCTGCCGGTGCTCTGCTTCCACCGCTTCGGCCCTGAGAAGAAGGGCGATGACTACCAGATCTCGGCCAGCCACCTGGACCGCATGCTGCGCTGGCTCAAGGAGCACGGCTACCAGAGCGTCAGCATGGCGGATGCGCTGGGGGGCTTCACCAACACGGCCAAGCCGGTGATCATCAGCATCGACGATGGCTTTGAGAGCGGCTGGACCGTGGCCGGCCCCATCTTCAAGCGCTGGGGCTTCAAGGCGGCCTACTTCCTCCACCCCAAGCTCATCGGCAAGCACGGGCGCATCAACTGGAGCCAGGTGCATGCCATGGAGGCCGAGGGCTTTGAGGTGGGCTGCCACAGCCAGTGGCACAGCAACCTGGCCAAGCGCGAGCCGGGCGAGACCGCCAAGCAGTACGCCGCCCGCCTGCAGGATGAGGTGGTGGACTGCAAGAAGCTCCTGGAGGCCGACCTCAAGCACCCGGTCATCGCCTACGCCTACCCCTATGGGGCCTGGAACCCGCGCGTCGAGCAGGCGGTGCGCGACGCCGGCTACAAGCTGGCCTTCACGGCCACCAAGGGCGTGGTGCGGGCGGGCGACCCTCCCCTGCAGCTGAAGCGCCTGCTGCAGATAGGCTACGTGGGCCCCAAGGCCTTTGAGCGCGCCATCACCCTCAGGCCCTCGGGCCTGCGCTTGGCCGGGCTGGCCGACGGCGCGCTGATCAAGCCCGGGGCGCCGCTCTCGCTCACCCTCACCCCCGAAGCCGGCTGGCCTCGCCACATCCGCGCCTGGATAGACCGGGAGCCCTTGGACCTGCGGCCCTCGGCCGGGGGCCTGACGGCGCAGGTGGCGGGCCCATCCAAGCAGGGCTTCCACCTGCTCAGGGTGCTGACCGGCATGCCCTCTGAGGACCGCGAGACCCAATGGCTCTTCCAGGTCTCCGCCGATGCCGAGCTCGCCAAGATCCGCTGAAACCCGAGAACAAGGAGGCAGGATGCCCGCCGCAAAGGATCGCCTGATACTGGCCCTGGACATGGACACGCGCGAGAAGGCCGAGGAATGGGTGCACCGCATGAAGATGCATGTGGGGATGTTCAAGGTGGGGCTGCAGCTCTTCACCAAGGACGGCAGCGAGCTGGTGAGGAGCATCCGCAAGCGCGGCGGCCGCATCTTCCTGGACCTCAAGTTCCATGACATCCCCAACACGGTGGCCGGGGCCTGCGCCAGCGCTTGCTCGCTGGGCGTGGACCTTGTGAATGTGCATGCCCTGGGCGGCCGGGCCATGATACGCGCCGCGGCAGCGAGCCTGCAGGAATCCAGCGCCAAGATGCGGGTGGCCAAGCCCAGGCTGCTGGCCGTCACCATCCTCACCAGCCATGACGCCAGGAGCCTCAAGCAGGACGTGGGCCTGCGCCTGGCCCCGGCCAAGGAGGTGGTGCGCCTGGCCAAGATGGCCAAGGCCGCCGGTGCCGAGGGCGTGGTCTGCAGCCCGCGCGAGATCGCCCTGGTGCGCAAGGCCTGCGGGCCCCGCTTCCTCATCGTCACCCCGGGCATCCGCTCGGCCCGCGACGAGATGGGGGACCAGAAGCGCACCCTCACGGCCGCCGAGGCCGTGGCCGCGGGCGCCGACTACATCGTGGTGGGCCGGCCCATCCTCAATGCCCCCGACCCGGCCGAGTACGCCAAGGGCCTGGTGGCCGAGATGGAAGCCTCGCTCAAGGGAGGGCGCTAGCATGGGGCGGGCGCAGGCGCTGGCCGAGATGGCCCTCAAGCTGGAAGCCTTCAAGTTCAGCCCGCAGGCCCCCTTCACCTGGGCCAGCGGCTACCGCATGCCGGTCTACAACGACAACCGCCTGCTCTTGAGCCGGCCCGAGGCGCGCCGCCTGGTGGCCGAGGGCTTCGCCGAGCTCTTGCAGGAGCGCGGCATCGCCTGCGAGGTCGTGCTGGGCGTGGCCACCAGCGGCATCCCCCATGCCGCCACCCTGGCCGACCTGCTGGGCAAGCCCCTGGCCTATGTGCGCGACAAGCCCAAGGACCACGGCCTGCGCAACCGCATCGAGGGCGTGGCCGCCGAGAGCGGCCTGGACGGCCGGCATTGCGTGGTCATCGAGGACCTGATCAGCACGGGCGGCAGCTCGGCCAAGGCCGTGGAGGCCGTGCGCGAGGCGGGCGGCAAGGCCAGCCATTGCCTGGCCATCTTCAGCTATGGCTTCCCCGAGGGCCGCGAGGCCTTCTCGAGCCTGAAGCCGCCCTGCCAGCTCCACACCCTGCTCGAGTTCCCCCTGCTCTTGGAGACGGCCCGGGCCAAGGGCGCCCTCTCGCATGAGCAGGGCGCGGCCCTGGATGCCTGGGGCAAGGACCCCTGGGGCTGGGGCGCGGCCCAAGGATTCCCCAAAATGGAGAAGGAGAAGCGATGACCCCGCTCGTGGCAGACCCCACGCTCGCCTACATCCTGCTGCTGGTGGGCCTCTACGCCCTGGCTTATGGCGCGGTGCATCCCGGCGCGGGCTCGGTGGGCCTGCTCGGCTGCGTCTGCCTGGGCCTGGCGGCCTGGGCCTTCCATAGCCTGCCCTTGAACTGGCTGGGCCTCTGCATCCTGGTGCTGGGGGCGGGCTTTGTGGTGGCCGAGGCCTTCATGTTCAGCCACGGATTCCTGGCCGTGGTGGGCTTTGCCGGCTTGCTCTGGGGCTCCTTCAACCTGTATGATGGCACTGCTGATGTCCGGGTGGCCTGGTGGGTGGTGCTCTCCACCCTGCTCTTGACCGGCGGCTTCTTCTTCTGGGCCGCCAAGCTGGCGCTCAAGAGCCTGCGGCGGCCCCGCATGCACGATGGCGAGGCCCTGGTTGGCAAGCTGGGCAAGGCCCGCAGCGCCCTGGCCCCCGAGGGCACGGTGCTGGTGGGCAGCGAGGAATGGAGCGCGGTGGCCGAGGGCGGCGCGGTGGCCGCGGGCGAGGCCGTCGAGGTGCTGGCTCAGGAAGGCAACAAGCTGAAGGTCCGGCGCAGGCTTTGACTTGAAGAGGGGGCTCTCTCATGGATCCGGTCAGCATCAACCTACCTAATCTTGAGGTGACATCGATGGGCATGTATGTGCTCCTGGGCATCCTGGCTTTCGTGGCCTTCCTCGTGCTGCGCAGCATCGTGCGCGTGGTGCCGGAATACCAGCGCCTGGTCATCTTCACCCTGGGCCGCTGCGACGGCCAGAAGGGCCCGGGCATCGTGATCGTGCTGCCCATCGTGCAGCAGGCCGTCACCGTGGACCTGCGCGAGGCCTACATCGAGGTGGCCCACCAGACCTGCATCACCAAGGACAACGCGCCCATCGGCATCGACTTTTTGCTCTACTGGAAGGTGATCGATGCCACCCTGACGGTGGTCTCGGTGCGCGACTTCTCGGGCGCAGCCCAGGGCATCGCCATGACCACCCTGCGCGCGGTGGTGGGCGACATCCCCCTGGACGATGTGCTGGCCCAGCGCGAGCGCATCAACACCATATTGCGCACCAAGCTGGATGAGGTGACCGAGCGCTGGGGCGTCAAGGTCACCAATGTGGAGATCCGCGAGATCGTGCCGCCCCGCGACGTGCAGGAGGCCATGAACAAGCAGATGACCGCCGAGCGCACCCGCCGCGCCATGGTGCTGGAGGCTGATGGCCAGAAGCAGGCCGCCATCACAGTGGCCGAGGGCCAGAAGCAGAGCGAGATCCTGAAGGCCGAGGGCGCCAAGCAGGCCGCCATCCTGGCCGCCGAGGCCACCCGCCAGAGGAGCATCCTGGAGGCCGAGGGCTATGCCCTGGCCCTCAAGCAGGTCTTTGACCAGGCCAAGGGCATCGATGACAAGACCATGGCCCTGCAGTACCTGGAGGCGCTCAAGAGCATCGGCCGCAGCGAATCGAGCAAGTGGATCATCCCGGCCGAGCTGACCGGCATGGTGCAGAGGATCGGCGCCAACCTGACCAAGTAGCAGCCAGCATAAAAAGGGCGGCCCTATTGGCCGCCCTTTTCTTTGTGGGTGGAGAATGCCCGAGCATGCGGCCGCGCCCTGCGCGGAGATCATCGCCATCGGCACCGAGCTGCTGCTGGGCACCCTGGTGGACAGCAACAGCGCTTTGCTTGGCCGCGAGCTGGCCGGCCTGGGCCTGCCGCTCTACTTCAAGCAGGTGGTGGGGGACAACCAGCAGCGGATCGCGCAGGCCCTGGAGCAGGCCCTGGCGCGCGCCGACATCGTGTTCACCTGTGGCGGCCTGGGCCCCACGGTGGACGACGTGACCCGGCCGGCCCTGGCCGCGGTCTCGGGCCGGCCGCTGGCTGAGCATCCGGCCGCGCTCAAGGCGCTCATGGCCCGCTTCGCCCGCGCTAAGCGGGCCATGCCCCCCAACAACCTGAGCCAGGCCCTGGTGCCCAAGGGCGCTCTGCCCATCCCCAACGCCCATGGCACGGCGCCTGGGCTGTGGGTGCCCTGCCTGGGCCGGCACAAGGGCAGGCTGATCGTGGCCCTGCCCGGGCCTCCCAGCGAGTTCGCGCCCCTGCTGAGCAGCCAGGTCATCCCCCGCCTGCTCAAGATATTGCCCGGCCCAGCCACCCTGGTGGCCGAGCGCCTGCTCTGCTACGGCCTGGGCGAATCAAGCTTTGACATGGCCATCCGCGACCTCTTTGAGGCCAGCCGCAACCCGGCGGTGGCCATGTATGCCCACGGCACCCACACCGAGATCCGGCTGACAGCCAGGGCAGCTAGCGCGGCCAAGGCCCGGGCCATGATGAGGCCGCTCAAGGCGGCCATACTGAAGCGACTGGAGGGAAAGTTGTTCAGCGAGACCGGCGAGCCCCTGGAATCTGTGGTGGGAGGCCTGCTCAAGCAGGCCAAGGCCAGCCTGGCGCTGGCCGAGAGCTGCACCGGCGGCCTGGTGGCCAGCCGCATCACCAGCGTGCCGGGCGCCTCGGCCTGGTTCAAGTCCGGGGTGGTGACCTATGAGAACGCGGCCAAGATACGCCTGCTGGGCGTGCCCCTCTTCGTGCTCGAGAAGTCGGGCGCGGTGAGCAAGGAATGCAGCCTGGCCATGGCCGTGGGCCTGGCCCGCACGCAGGATGCCGACTATTGCCTGGCCATCACCGGCATCGCCGGCCCGGATGGCGCGAGCGAGGGCAAGCCGGTGGGCCTGGTGCATCTGGCCCTGGCCGGCCCGCTGGGTGTTTGGCACCAGGAATACCGCTTCTTGGGCAGCGACCGCAAGGGCGTTCAGGCCCGCGCTGCCCAGGCCGCGCTCTGGCTGCTCTACTGCATGCTCATCAACAAGAAGCCCCCGGAGATCGGCGAGGACCGGGGGCAGATGGAGCCCAAAGGCTGATGGGGCAGGGCTAACTCAACATTGAGGAGAGGTCATGGGGCCAACAGATTGGCTGGATGGAATAGAGGTGACAATCTCAAATTGCGATGAGGCCGGGGTCACCCGCTACTTCAATGCCCGGGCCGCCAAGGCCTTCGCGCCCCAGGGCGGCTACGACCTGCTGGGCAGGGCCATGCAGGACTGCCACCCCGCAGGGCCGGCCCTGGAGAAATTCGAGGCCCTATTAGCCTCTCAAAAGCTCAACGCCTACACCATCGAGAAGGCCGGCCAAAAGAAGCTCATCTACCAGGTGCCGGTCTTTGAATCAGGCATCTTCAGGGGCTTCACCGAGCTCGCGCTGCCCCTGCCCGAGGGCCCTTTGCCGCACTTTGTGCGCCAGGGCTGATCAGCCGCGGCTCAGCGGGTAGCGCTGCAGGGCCTCGTGGCGCATGCCGTCCTTTAGGAATTGGCTTTGGAAGAGGATGCCCTGTTCCACGGGGAAGCTGGCGGGCCGGTCCCAGGCTTTGAGCGCCAAGCCAAAGGCCCGGGCATCAAAGCTGGGGCTCTGGCCCTTGACGCGGGCCAGGCTCAGGTGAGGGGAATAAGGCCGGTCTTCCAGCTTAAAGAGGCGGTACTGGTCCAGCACGCGCCGGCTGTCTTGGTGCAGGGCGGCCAGGCGGCCATGCGGGTCCCCGATCCCAGCCCACAGCACGCGGGGCTCATCAGGGGAAGGGAAGCAGCCCATGCCTTGCAGGCTGAGGTCAAAGCGCCGGTGGCGGTGGAAGCAGGCCCCCAGGTCATGCCGCAGGTCCTCCAGCAGCCGGGCTGGGGTGCTGCCCAAAAAGTGCAGGGTCAGGTGCCAGGTGCCGGGCCGGGTGAAGTCCAGGTCCAGGCCATGGGAATCCAAGCCTTCTTGGGCCTGCTGCAGGCTCTGCTCAAGCCCTGGCGCCAGGGGCAGGGCAAGGAAAAGGCGAAGGGTCTCTGCCATAGGGGCCTCAAGAATAAAAAAGGCGGCCGTACGGGCCGCCTTTTTTATTCTTAGCAAGGTGCTTATTGCACCAGGTCTTGGATCACGCTGCGGGCTATGGGGGCGGCCACCTCCATGCCCTTGCCCTCGTCCTCGGCCAGCACGGCGATGGCCACTTGGGGCTTGTCAGCCGGGGCGAAGCAGATGAACCAGGCGTCCAGGTCCTTCTGCTTCTTGTTGGTGCGCGCGGTGCCGGTCTTGCCCGCCACCAGCACGCCAGCCACCCTGGCCTTGCGGCCGATGCCGCGCTCGGTGGTGTCGATCATGTAGTCCTTGAGCTTGTCGGCGGTCTCCGCGCTCATCACCTGGCGGAAGAGCTGGGGCTCGTTGCTGGCGATGGCCACCCCGGCGATGTTGCGCACCTCTTTGATGAGGCGCGGGCGCATCAGGCGCCCGTGGTTGGCCACTGCCGCGGCCAGCATTGCGGCGCGCAGGGGGGTGATGCGGTAATCCTCGCCCAGGCCGCAGGCGCGCTCGGCCAGGGCGAACTGGTTGTCGGCTGGCATGGGGGCCAGGCTGGTGGCGCTGTCCACCACCAGGCGCTTGCCGCCAGGCATGTCGATCCCAAGGTCCTCCGGGGTGCCGAAGCCGAAGCGGTTGGTCCATTCATGCATCTGGTCTGCGCCCAGGGCGAAGCCCACCTTGGCCAGCGCGATGTTGCTCGAGACATCCAGGGCGTCCTTGAGGCTGCGGATCTTGCCCAGCTTCTTCCAGTCCCAGAAGGTCTGGCCATTGAGCACCAGGGGATGGTCGGCGTTGACCGGGAAGATGGCGGTCATGTCCACATGGCTCTCGAGGGCGGCAGCAGCGGTGATGATCTTGCAGATGCTGCCCGGCTCGTAGAGGCTGCCCAGCGCGCGGTCCTTGAGGGGCTGGTTCTTGTTGGCCCGCACCTTCCTGAAGTCCTTGGCCAGGGTGTTGGGGTTGTAGCTGGGATGGTTCACCGCGGCCAGGATCTCGCCGGTGGCCGGGTCCACCACCACCAGGGCGCCCTTCTTCCAGCCCAGGGCCTTGTCGGCGATGCGCTGCACCTTGGCATCCAGGGTCAGCACCACCTCGTTGCCGGGGAAGAGCCCGCCCATGGCCTTCTCCACGCCAGTCTTGCCCTGCTCGGGCACATCCACGCCCACCACATGGGCGGTGAACTGCTCCAGCGGGTAGCTGGCCAGCCAGCTGCCATCTGGCTGCAGGGTGCGGCGCGCCAGCGGCTGGCGGTTGCGGTCATAGATGAAGTAGAGGGCGCCCTGCTCCTTGGCGCGGGTGGCGCTCTCCAGGCCCCTCTGCGCTGCCAGGTCCTTGGGGTTGGCGGCCAGGGCCCTCTGGTAGGCGTCCACTGAGGCGGCGAAGTCGCCGGTGGCCTGCAGGGATTGGCCCAGGCCCAGCTGGATGGAAGGGTCCTTCGGGTCCAGCTCAAGGGCGTGCCTGAACTCGGCCAGGGCGGGCTTGTACTCGCCGCGGCCCACGAAGTCCTGGCCGGCCCTGGCATGGTCCAGGGCCTTGCCCGAGGTCAGGCCCAATGCCAGCGCGCGGCTGTAGGCCTCGGCAGCCTTGGCCTGGTCGCCGCGGGTGTTGGCGATCAGCCCCAGGCCGTCCACGGCGCCGGGGTCGGCGGGGTCGGTCGCTTGCAGGGCCAGGAACTGGGCCTCGGCCGCCTCGGTCTGGCCGGCCTGCCAGGCCTTGAAGGCCTTGAGCAGGGCGGCATGGCGGCCGAAGAAGCTGTGATAGGCCAGCAGGGCCGCTGCCAGGCAGGCCATCGTGACCAGCAGGCCGGTCCAGGGGAAGGAGCCGCGGCGGCGGTAAGAGGTGGCGCCCGCGGTCTTGAGGGGCGAAAGGGACATGCATTCCTCCAAAGGGCACAGGGTATGGCGGGCATTGTAGCAACGGGCAGGGGATGCGTCCAGCCCAGAGAGCATCTTGAGCCCGGGGCGGGACTGTGCTAATATCTAGCTGTTTTTCAACCCATCCCAAGGAGGCACTCGTGGCCCGTTCGCGCAAGAAGAGCAAGGTGGTCAAGAAGAAGAAGAAGTAGTAGCAGCAGCATCCCCATCCCACGCCCTGTCCTGTCCGCAGCCGGAGGTTTTTGTGCCAGAGCTCTCCCGCATCAGATCTTCCATCCTGGGGCTCGCCATCCTCTTCAGCCTGGCTCTGCTGCCAGGCTGCGGCGGCGCTAGCCGGGTGAACCCCGGCTCTCAGGATGAGACCGGCAGCGTGACGGACCAGGCCCGGGAGAAGCCTTCGGTCTACAAGGTCAAGCCCGGGGACACCCTGGCCAAGATCTCTGCCCGGCCCGAGATCTACGGCGACAAGGACCTCTGGCCCCTGCTGGTGGCCAGCAACCAGGACCTGCTCTCGCTGGGTCATGCCCTGGTGCCTGGCACCAAGCTGCTCATCCGGCGCGACCTCAAGGAAGAGGACAAGGCCGTGGCCCGCGAGCAGGCCCGCGCCCAGGCCGCCCATGCCGCCAAAGCCAAGCCCGGCAGCGCCATGGCAAAGCCTGCCGCGGCCCAGGCTGCGCAGAGCGCGCCAGCCAAGCCATCTGCCCCGGCCCCGCCGCCGGCCGCCGCGCAGCCCAAGCCAGAGCCTTCGCCAGCGGCCTTGGCGGCACAGGGCGCGGCCCCGGTCCCGCAGAAGAAGGGGCACTTCCTGCCCATTGTCCTGATATTCCTCTTTGTGCTCTTGGTGGCCTTGGTGGTGCTGCTGTATGTGATGCGCCGCGAGAACAAGGGCTGAACACAGCAAGAAACGCTGACCAGCGAGCTTCTGCGCACCAAGTCCCGGGCCCTGCCCGGGATTTGTCGCGCTTAAGCCCCCTGGCTGGCCGTCCTGGGAGCGATCCTAAGAGCGCCATGCCCCTCACACCCGGCCTACATCTCAGGCAGCAGCAGAAGCTGGTCATGACGCCCATGCTGCAGCAGGCCCTCAAGATCCTCCAGCTCAACAGCCTTGAGCTGCAGGACCTTGTGCAGCAGGAGGTGGCCGAGAACCCCCTGCTGGAGGAGGGGCTGTCCGAGGACGCCGAGGCCCCGGGCCCGGAGGAGGACGCCCTGCTGGAGAGCACGGCCCTGGAGGCAGCGCCCGAGGCCCAGCCCGGCGCAGCCCAGGAAGCCCCCTTGGAGCCGGCTTCAGAGGCCCAGGCCGAGGGCCCGGGCGAGGCTGGCTCGGAGGCCGGCCAGGCAGAGGAGCCCACCACCCAGGAAGTGGCCATTGATGACCATGGCACCCTGCCGGAGGACTCTTGGCAGGATTATTTTGATGACAATGGCACCGACTACGGCGAGCGCCGCAGTGACGATGGCGAGGAGCGCGAGGGCTTTGAGGCCTTCTACACCCGCCCCGAGAGCCTGCAGGAGCATCTGCGGGCCCAGCTCGAGGCGGCCAGCCTCAAGCCTGCCGAGCGCCGCGCCCTGGAGGAGCTGATAGGCACGGTGGACCACCGCGGCTACCTGAGCGCCCCGCTGGAGGAGGTGGCCGGGCGCGCGGGCCTGCCGCTGCCCGAGGTCTTCCATGCCATGACCCTGCTGCAGGGCTTCGACCCGGTGGGCGTGGGAGCCCGCGACCTGCGCGAATGCCTGCTGCTGCAGCTGGAGGCCCAGGGCCTGCGGGAGAGCCTGGCTTGGAGCCTGGTGGGCGGGCATCTCAAGGACCTGGAGCGCAAGCGCAGCACGGCGCTGGCCGAGGACCTGGGCGCCAGCCTTGAGGAGGTGGAAGCCGCCCGCCTGCTGATCGCCTCGCTGGAGCCCAACCCCGGCCGGCCCTTCGGCTGGGAGCCCAACAGCGACATCACCATCGACGTGGTGGTGGAGAAGGACAGGGAAGGGGAGTACCAGGTTCTGGTGCAGGACAAGCACCTGCCGCGCCTGGGCATCAACAGCTACTACAAGAAGATGCTCAAGGCCTCGGAGGGCGGCGACCAGGACGAGACCAAGGCCTACCTCAACCAGAAGTACCAGTCGGCGGTCTGGCTCATCAAGAGCATCGAGCAGCGCCGCAAGACCCTGGTGCGGGTGATGGAGAGCATCATCGGCTTTCAGAAGGACTTCTTGGACCACGGGGCGGACCGCCTGCGGCCGCTGACCCTCAAGGAGGTGGCGGGGCAGACCGGCCTGCACGAGAGCACTGTGTCGCGGGTCACCACCCGCAAGTATGCCCAGACCCCGGCCGGCATCTTCGAGCTCAAGTTCTTCTTCTCAGGCGGCCTCAAGACCGACAGCGGCGAGGATGCCAGCTCGATGGCGGTGAAGGCCAAGATGCGCGAGCTGCTGGAGCAGGAGCCGCCCTCGGCCCCCTATTCTGACCAGCGCCTGGCCGAGATGCTGCAGGATGCGGGCATCCATATCGCCCGCCGCACTGTGGCCAAGTATCGCGAGGAGCTGAGAGTGGCGCCAGCACACCTGCGCAAGCAGTGAGTTGACAGCTTTTCGGCCGCTGTGATAGATTCATGCAGGGAACAAGGGTTTTTTAGGGCTTTTCCGGCAGTCAAAACGAACAGGCCCCTTTGGGGCCGCATCATAGGAGTCCTTGTGAAAGTCACCATCACCGGACGTCATGTCGAGATGACAGCTGGCCTGCGAGATTTCGCTGAGAAGCACATGGCCAAGCTCGAGGATTTCTTCACGGGCGTCAAGGGAGCCCATGCCATCCTCTCCGTCGAGAAGTACCGCCACACCGCCGAGATCCAGTTCCAGGCCGGCGACCGGCATTTCAACTCCAAGAAGACCACCAAGGACATGTATGCCTCCATCGAGGAGGCGGTGCACGCCCTGCTGCAGCAGGCCAGCAAGCGCAAGGACAAGGAGCGCGGCCAGCACAGCAAGCGCCATGCAGGCAAGCCGGTGAGCATCAAGGGCATGGCGGCGGAAGAGCCGCCGGCCAAGCCCGTGCGGGGCGAGGCCCCGGTGAAGAAGGTGATGCGCGTGAGGGCCTTCGCCGCCAAGCCCATGACCCTGGAAGAGGCTGTGCTCGAGCTCGAGAGCAGCAAGCATCCTGTGCTGGCCTACATCAACGCGGACAGCCAGACCGTGCACGTGGTCTTCACCCGTCAGGACGGCAGCATCGGCCTGGTCGAGGAACCCTGAGAGGCAAGAGGTGAGCATGAAGATCCTGGATTTTTTGGCCCCTGAGGCCATCAACATCAATCTGCAGGCCACCAGCAAGCAGGCGGTGCTGGAGGAGCTGGTCGAGGCCCTGGTCAAGACCGGCAAGGTGACGGACCGCAAGAAGGTGCTGGACGTGCTGCTGGAGCGCGAAGAGCTGGGCTCCACCGGCATCGGCCATTGCATCGCCATCCCCCACGGCAAGAGCGATGCGGTCACCGAGCTGGCGGCCAGCTTCGCCCTCTCTCGCAGCGGCGTGGCCTTTGACGCCCTGGATGGCGAGCCGGTGAACATCTTCTTCATGCTCGTCGCTCCGGAAGGCTCGGCCGGCACCCACCTCAAGGCGCTGGCCCGCATCTCGGGCCTGCTCAAGGACAAGTTCTTCCTCAAGAACTTGCTGGCGGCCCAGAGCCGCGAGGAGGTCCTCAAAGTGATCGAGGAAGAGGAGAAGGCCCGCCACTGAGCCGGAGCGGGCTTTCAGCCAGAGCCTTGGAGCGCCCCGGCATGCCCCTCAAGGGGGCGGCCCGGGGCGTTCTCTTTTCAGCCCTTTGCGCGAGGCAAGCATGAGCCAGAACCTCGCCCCGTCCCTCAAGGTCGGGGAGCTGTACCAGTCCCGCAAGGAGGCCTTCAAGCTGACCCTCTTGGCCGGCGAGCAGGGCCTCAAAGAGCGCAGCATCACCGTGCCCGACATCTACCGGCCGGGCCTGGCCCTGGCCGGCTATTTCAATTTCTTCGCCTTTGAGCGCGTCCAGATCATGGGGCGCACCGAGCTCTCTTACCTCGATTCGCTGCCCGCCGCGCGGCGCACGGCTGTCCTCAAGCGCTTCTTTAGCTATCCAGTCACCTGCATCATCATCACCCAGGGCATACAGCCGCCCCGCCAGCTGCTGGATTGGGCCCGCCGCCGCGCGGTGCCGCTCCTCTTGAGCAGCCTGGCCACCACCCGCCTGGTCTCGGACCTGAGCCTCTATCTGGAGGAGCGCCTGGCGCCCCGCTCGGCCAGCCATGGCACGCTGGTCGAGATCTACGGCCTGGGCGTCCTCTTGATGGGCAAGAGCGGCATCGGCAAGTCGGAATGCGCGCTGGAGCTGATCAAGCGCGGCCACCGCCTGGTGGCCGACGACCTGGTGCACCTCAAGCGCACCGCCGAGCCGTCCATCGTGGGCTGGGGCGACGAGCTCATCCGCCACCACATGGAGGTGCGCGGCCTGGGCATCATCGACATCAAGGAGCTCTTTGGCGTGGGCGCGGTGCGCCAGGACGTGCCCGTGGACCTGGTGATCGCCATCGAGGAGTGGGTGGAGGGCAAGGAGTATGACCGCATGGGCCTGGATGACCGCACCATCACCCTGCTGGGCCAGCCGCTGCCGCACCTGGTGATCCCGGTGAGGCCCGGGCGCACGCTGGCGGTGATCGTGGAGGTGGCGGCCATGAACCAGCGGCTGAAGAAGGCGGGCCACAACACCGCCCATGCCTTCAACGACCGGGTGATGGACTACCTGCAGCGGGACAACGCGCCCGCCAAGCGCCCCAAGCGGGCGCGATGATGGGCTCCTGGACCAAGTGGCTGCACCCCGGCCTGCGCATCAAGCGCTGGGGCTTCTTGCTGGCTGCCAGCATCGTGGTGCTCTCGCTGGGCCTCTCGGGCCTCTTGGGCCAGGCCTTCCGCGGGCTCAGGGTCGATGTGATGGACCCCCGCACCCTGGAGCGGCTGACCCACCAGGTGCAGAGCCTGCGCTTCATCGACTTCGTGCTGCTCTTCGCCGGCATCTGGGGCATCGCCTTCGCCCTCAAGCGCCTCTGGTTCTCCCTGCTCACCGCGCTGCTGCCCCAGGGCGTCGGCGAGGAGCGCGAGCTGGTGGATGTGGTGATCGCCAAGGCCAAGCTGAGGCGCGGCCCGCGGGTGGTGGCCATCGGCGGCGGCACGGGCCTGCCGGCATTGCTCGCCGGCCTCAAGCAGTACACCAGCAATCTCACCGCCATCGTCACGGTGGCCGATGACGGCGGTTCCAGCGGGCGCCTGCGCCGCGACCTGAAGATCCTGCCCCCTGGCGACCTGCGCAACTGCCTGGTGTCGCTGGCCGAGGCCGAGCCCCTGATGAGCAAGCTCTTCCAGCACCGCTTCAAGGAGCGGGGCCAGCTGGAGGGGCACAGCTTTGGGAACCTCTTCATCGCCGCCATGACCGAGGTGACCGGCGACTTTGGCGAGGCGGTGCGCCAGTCCAGCAAGGTGCTGGCGGTGGGCGGGCGCGTGCTTCCGGTGACCCTGGACTCGGTGAGCCTGGTGGCCGAGCTGGCGGATGGCCGCACCATCGCGGGCGAGAGCCGCATCACCGCCGCCCATGGCAAGGTCACCAGCCTGCGCCTGGACCCTGAGGACTGCCAGCCCACCAGCGAGGTGCTGCAGGCCATCGAGGAGGCCGACGCCATCCTGCTGGGCCCCGGAAGCCTCTACACCAGCGTGGCCCCCAACCTGCTGGTGCCCGGGGTGGCCAAGGCGGTGGCCAGCAGCTCGGCGCTCAAGGTCTACATAGGCAACGTGATGACCCAGCCCGGCGAGACCGATGGCTACGCCCTCTCGGACCATGTGATGGCCCTGCAGAGGCTCACCGGCCTGCCCTTGGTGGACTATGTGGTCGCCAACACCGAATCGCCGGCTGAGCGCCTGCTGAAGCGCTACGCCCTGGAGGGCCAGAGCGCCGTGGCGGTGGACCGCGAGGCCCTGGACCGCCTGGGAGTCAAGCTGGTGCGGGCCCGATTGCTCGCTTCGGGGGAGTACCTGCGCCATGACCCGCGCAAGCTGGCGCGGGTGGTGATGCGGCTGATCGGGTTCTGAGCATGAGGGGAGGCAGGGGATGACCGGTGTGGTGGTGGTGACGCATGGCGAGGCCGGCAAGGCTCTGCTGGCCACGGTGGAGGGCATCTTGGGGCCCCAGCAGGCCGCGGCGGCCTATGCCCTGAGCCCGGGCATGGGCCTGGAGGACCTGACGGCCCCGCTGAAGGCTGTGGTCGAGGCCAACGGCGCGGATGGCACGCTGATCCTCACCGACCTCTTCGGCGGCACCCCCTGCAACGCCGGGCTCTCGCTGTGCGCGGACCCGCGGGTGGAGGTGGTGGCCGGGGTCTCGCTGCCCGTGCTCATTGAGGCCCTGAGCCTGCGCGGCAGCCTGCCCTTGCCCGAGCTGGCCCTGGCGGTGGTGGACCGGGGGAGGGAGGGGCTGGTGGCTGCCAGCGCCCTTCTCAGGCAGAGGAAGTGACCATGAGAGATGACCCCCCCGCTGGGGGCCCCGCGTGAGCCTGGCCCTGGTGCGCATCGATGACCGGCTGATCCATGGCCAGGTGGTGGTGGGCTGGGTGCGGCACCTGGGCGCAGACTGCATCCTGGTGGCCAACGATGCCGTGGCTGCCGACCCCATGCAGCGCGCGCTCTTGCCCATGGCCGTGCCGCCAGAGATCGATGTGGCCATCTACCGGGTGGCCGAGGCCGCCCAGCGCCTGGCCGCCGGCGCCCACGCTGACCGCAAGGCCATATTGCTCTTCTCCAGCCCCGTGGATGCCGAGGCCTACCTGCGCCTGGGCGGGCCCATGGAGCGGCTCAACGTGGGCGGCATGCGCTTCGCCCCGGGCAAGACCCAGATGATGCCGGCCATCTTCGTGGCCGCCGAGGACATCAAGGCCTTCAAGGCTTTGGAGGCCCGCGGCCTCCCCATGCAGGTGCAGATGGTCCCCACCGACGCGCCTCACGACGTGATCAAATGCCTGCCCGAGGAGCCCCATGCCTAAGACCATCCGCTTCGTGTTCGGCCTGCACTGCCACCAGCCGGTGGGCAACTTCGACCAGGTCTTCCGCCAGGCCACCGAGAAGAGCTACCGCCCCTTCTTGCAGGCGCTCGAGCGCCATCCCAGCGTCAAGGTGACCCTGCATTACACTGGCATCCTGCTGGATTGGCTGAAGCGTAACGACCCGGCCCTGATCGGCCTCATCCGCAGCCTGGTGGCGCGCGGCCAGGTGGAGATGATGACCGGCGGATTCTACGAGCCCATCCTGGCGGTCATCCCCGATGCCGACAAGCTGGGGCAGATACGCAAGCAGACCGCCTGGCTCAAGCAGGAGCTGGGCGCCGATGCGCGCGGCCTGTGGCTGGCTGAGCGCGTGTGGGAGCCCCAGCTGCCGGCTGCCCTGCGCCAGGCCGGGGTAGAGTTCCTCACGCTGGACGATTCCCACTTCAAGGCCTCGGGCGTCAGCGGCGATGCGCTCTACGGCCGCTATGTCACCGAGGAGCTGGGCCAGACCGTTGAGGTCTTCCCCATCCTCGAGCCGCTGCGCTACCTCATCCCCTTCCGCCCCGCCCAGGAGACCATCGACTTCCTGGCCTCCATCGCCACCGAGGATGGCTCCCGGGTGGCGGTGATGGCGGATGATGGCGAGAAGTTCGGCGTGTGGCCCGACACCTACGGCTGGGTCTTTGAGCAGGGTTGGCTGGAGGACTTCTTCAGCCGCCTGGAGGCCAACGCCAGCTGGCTCAAGACCACCAGCTTCGCCGAGGCGCGGGCCGCCACAGCGCCCCTGGGGCGCATCTATCTGCCCACAGCCAGCTACACTGAGATGATGGAATGGGCCCTGCCTGCGGCCTCGGCGGCAAAGCTGGAAGAGGCCATGGCCTGGGTCAAGCGCGCGGGCCATGCAGGGGATTACGGCGTCTTCCTTCGCGGCGGCTTCTGGCGCAACTTCTTCGCCAAGTACGATGAGAGCAACAGCATGCACAAGAAGATGCTGGACACCGGCCGCCGGGTGGAGGCGCTGCAGGCCAAGGACCCGGCCCTGGCCGCCGCTGCCCGCGAGCACCTCTGGGCCGGGCAGTGCAACTGCGCCTATTGGCATGGCGTCTTCGGCGGCCTCTACCTGAACCACCTGCGCTCAGCGATCTACCGCGAGCTGGTGGCTGCCGATGCCATGGCCCACCGGGCCCTGCAGGGCAGCCTGCCCTTCGCTGGGCACCGCCGCCTGGACTTCGATGCGGACGGCCGCGAGGAGCTGATCCTCGAGAGCGACAAGCTCTTTGTGGCCCTGGACCCTGCGCGCGGGGGCCGGCTCTTCGAGCTGGATGACCGCGACCGGGCCTTCAACCTGGGCGACACCATGACCCGCCGCCGGGAGGCTTACCATGCCAAGCTGCTGCAGAGCGGGGGCGGCGAGGGCTCGGGCGATGGGGTGGCCAGCATCCATGACCGGGTGCGGGTGAAGGAGCCGGGCCTGGAGAAGCTCCTGGTCTTCGACCCCGGCCGCCGGGCGAGCCTGGTGGACCATTTCTTGCCGCTGGATGAGCCCCTGGAGGCCTTTGCCCAGGCCCGCTCGAGGGAGCTGGGCGACTTCTGGGATGGCGCCTACTCTGCCCATGCCGAGGGCGGCAGCGCCACATTGCAACGGCTGGGCTCGGTGGATGGCCAGAGCGTGCATGTCTCAAAGTCCGTTGCCATCAAGCCAGGCTCTGCAGAGCTCTCGTTCCTCTACCGGGTGGAGAACCGCTCAGAGAAGCCGCTCAAGGCGCGGCTGGGGGTGGAGTTCAACTTCGGCCTCCTGGCCGGGGACGCCCCTGACCGCTACTACAAGGTGGCTGGCGCCAAGCTGGAGGGCAGCCGCTTCAACAGCTTCTTGGAGCTGGGCCCGGTCTCTGAGGCGGCGCTGGTGGACGAGTGGCTGGACCTGGCCCTGACCCTGCGCTTCGCCCAGAAGGCGGATCTGGGCGGCCTGCCCATCGAGACCATCTCGCAGTCCGAGGGCGGCTTTGAGCGGGTCTACCAGAACACCCTGCTGCTGCCCCGCTGGAGCCTGGACCTGGCCCCGGGGACCAGCGCGGGCTTTGAGTTCACGCTTTCCCTGGAGAAGGCCCGCTAGGGCCCGGAGCGATGCCCATGGAATTCACCCTCTTTGACCCAGTGACGCTCAAGGTGGCCCTGCTCTGCGGCCTGCTGGGGATGGAGAGCTCGGCGGCCCTTCAGCTGATGCTGTCGCGCCCGCTGGTGGTGGGCTACCTGGTGGGATGGCTGTGCGGCGATGTGCGCACCGGCCTGCTGATCGGCTGCCTCATGGAGATGCTCTATGGCGGCATGCTGCCGGTGGGCGCCTTCATACCGCCCGACTACCATCTGGCCACCGCCATCACCACGGCGGGCAGCCTGCGGCTGCAGGGCCTGGGCATGCCCCCCAATGACGCGGTGATGGTCTTCATGCTGCTCTGCTCCATCCCCCTGGCGCAGGCGGCCAGCCGCACCGAGGGCTGGGCGCGGCGCATGAACGTGGCCCTCTGCCACTGGGCCGACCAGGGCGTGGGCCAGGGCCGGCTGCGCGGCCTGCGCCTCTCGGTGGGCCTGGCGCTGCTGGTGCAGTTCTTGCGCAGCAGCCTGCTGGGCTGGGCCGGGGTGGGCCTCTTGGTGCCCCTGCTGTGGCGGGTGCTGGTCAGCCTGCCGCCCCAGATCATCGCCGGCCTCTCGCGCATGACCTGGCTGCTGCTGGCCCTGGGCCTGGCGGTGATGGCAGACATGTTCTGGAACCGCAGGCTCATCAGCCTGCTGGCCTCGAGCTTCGCGGTGGCCTGGCTCCTCATCCACCTGCTGCACGTGCCGCTGGCCGCCATGGCCGGCCTGGCCGTGGCAGGCAGCCTGGCCGCAGCCCTGCTGGCCAAGCCTTCCGCGCACTGATGGGGAGCCCATGCGACTGAGGAACAGGGACCTGCTACGCTCCGGCCTGCGCACCTTCCTGCTGCAGGCGGTCTGGAACTTCGAGCGCATGCAGAACGTGGGCTGGGCCTGGTGCATGCTGCCGGTGCTGAGGCGGCTCTACCCGGGCCGCCAGGAGCTGGCGCAGGCCACCAAGCGCCACCTGGAGTACTTCAACACCCATCCCTACCTGGCGGGCGTCATCCTGGGCTGCGCCGCGCGGGTGGAGGAGAAGGCGGCCCTGGGCGAGGGCGCCACTGCGGCCGAGGTGACCGCGGTGAAGATGGGGATGATGGGGCCCCTGGCGGCCCTGGGCGACAGCTTCTTCTGGGCCACCTTGCGGCCCTTGGCCGCATTGCTCGGCGTGCTGATGGCCTTCTTCGCCCAGGCCGAGGGCGGCAGCTGGGCGCCCTGGGGCGTGGCGGCCTTCCTGCTGGCCTTCAACCTGCCCCATCTGCTGGTGCAGTCGCTGGGCGCTGCCTTCGGCTACGCCGCCGGGGATGCCATCGTGCCCCTGCTGCGCAAGGTGGAGGTGCCAGTGCTGGTGCACCGCATGCAGGCCGCCGGGCTGGTGCTGCTGGGCACGCTCTTGGCCGGCCTGCAGGGCTTCCATCCCCCGCATGAGGAGGGGATGGCGGGGGGGCTGGTGGTGGCGGCCTTCGGCCTGCTGGCCTTCCTGCTGGTGAGGCGCAAGGTGCGCATCAGCCACATCCTCTGGGGAGCGCTCTTCTGCTCCATCCTGGCTTCTTACATCTATCCATCGCCCTTCTGGGGACAACCATGATCACCCGTGACATCGCCATCATCAACAAGCTGGGCCTGCATCTGCGGGCCGCCGCCCAGTTCGTGCAGACCGCCAACCGCTTCCGCTGCGATGTGACGGTGGCCAAGGACGGCCGGGCCGTCAATGGCAAGAGCATCATGGGGGTCATGACCCTGGTGGCCATCCAGGGCTCGAAGATCTCTGTGAGCGCCAACGGGGATGACGCCCAGGCCTGCCTGGACGCCCTGGACGCCCTGGCCGGCAACCGCTTCGGCGAAAAGGACTGACCTTAACCCAGCAAGGGGGCAACATGGAACTTCAGGGCATCGGGGCCAGCCCCGGCATCGTCATCGGCAAGGCCTTCGTCCTCGACCAGGCCGAGGTGGCGGTCAAGAAGGGCAAGGTCTCTGAGCAGCAGGTGGAGGCCGAGGTGGAGCGCCTGCGCCTGGCCATCAGCCGCACCAAAGAGGAGCTCTTCGACCTCAAGCGCAAGGTGGGCTCAGAGATCGGCGACCGCCAGGCGGCCATCTTCAACGCGCACCTGATGTTCCTCGATGACCCCACCCTGCTGGTGGAGACGAGCGAGCACATCCGCCGCGACAAGCTGGGCGCCGGCTGGGTGGTGAACCAGTTCGTGGAGCGCTATGTGGCGCTCTTTGAGGCGGCTCAGGATGCCACCATGCGCGACCGCTATGTGGACATCCGCGACGTGGGCAAGCGCCTGCTGCGCCACCTGGAGGGCGACACCCTGCATCAGCTCTCCCAGATGGAGGAGGGCGTGATCGTGGTGGCCCACGAGATGGGCCCCTCGGACACCGCGCAGATGGACGCCAGCAAGGTGCGCGGCTTCGCCACGGACGTGGGCGGCCGCACCTCGCACACCGCCATCATGGCCCGCACCCTCGAGATCCCGGCGGTGGTGGGCCTTGAATCGGCATCCAAGAAGGTGCGCAGCGGCGACCTGCTGGTGCTGGATGGCATCGAGGGCAGGCTGGTCGTGAACCCCACCGCGGAACAGCTGGCCAGTTACCGCAAGCGGCGGCGCCAGCTGCTGGCCCAGGAGCAGTCGCTCTCCCGCCTGCGCAAGCTGCCGGCCCAGACCCTGGACGGCGTGCGGGTGACGCTGGCCGCCAACATCGAGCTGCCCGAGGAGGCCAAGCCGGCCATGGCCCGCGGCGCCGAGGGCGTCGGGCTCTTCCGCACCGAGTTCCTCTTCTTGAACCGCAACAACCTGCCCACCGAGGACGAGCAGTTCGAGTCCTACCGCCTGGCCTGCAAGCTCAGCCATCCCTACCCCGTGGTGGTGCGCACCCTGGACCTGGGCGGCGACAAGTTCCTCTCTCACCTGGGGCTGGCGCCCGAGATGAACCCCTTCCTGGGCCTGCGCGCCATCCGCCTCTGCCTGGCCCACCCCTACATCTTCAAGGTGCAGCTGCGCGCCATCCTGCGCGCCAGCCACTTCGGCAAGCTGAAGATCATGTTCCCGCTGGTCTCCGGGCTTGAGGAGCTGCGGCAGGCCCAGGCCCTGGTGCGCGAGGTGAAGCAGGACCTGCAGAAGCGCGGCATCCCCTTCGACCCCAAGGTGGAGATGGGGGCCATGATCGAGGTGCCCTCGGCGGCCATCACCGCCGACCTGATGGCCAAGGAGGTGGACTTCTTCTCGGTGGGCACCAATGACCTCATCCAGTACACCATGGCGGTGGACCGCGCCAACGAGCGCATCGCCTACCTCTATGACCCCCTGCACCCGGCCATCCTGCGCACGCTCAAGATGATCATCGATGCGGGGCACAAGGAGAAGATCTGGGTGGGCTTGTGCGGCGAGATGGCGGGCGACCCCTTCTTCTCTCTCATCCTGCTGGGCATGGGCCTGGATGAGTTCTCCACCTCCGCGGTCTCCATCCCAGAGGTGAAGCACATGATCCGCTCGGTCAACTTCAAGGACGCTCAGGCGCTGGCCCAGGACGTGCTGGCCTTCGGCACCTCCCGCGAGATCCGCGACTACCTCTCCAAGAGCGTGGTCGGCAAGCTGCTGACGCCGCGCTGAAGCGCCCATCGCCATGCCACCCCGCTGGCTGAAGACCCTGCGCCTTCTGGCGGCCCTGACGGCCGGCAGCCTGGTGGCCCTGCCCCTGGGGGCCTGGCTCTTCTTCGCCAGCAGCCTGGGGACCCCCCTGGTCAACCGCGAGATTGCCCGCCATCTCAAGGGCATCCTGCAGGGAGAGGTGCGCTTTGGCAGCGCCTCGACCAACCTGTTCACCAGCATCACCCTCCGCGACCTCCTCATCCTCTCAGACAATCAAGGCCTCAAGCTGCCGGTGGCCACCGCTGACAAGGTCAGCATCCGCTTCCACCTCTGGGGGCTGCTGCGGGGGCGAATCAGCCCGCGCGAGGATGTCGAGCTCATCCGCGTGGAGGGGCTCAAGGTCTTCGCCCTGCGCGACCCCCAGGGCGGCTTCAACATGCTCAGCCTGCTCAAGCCCGGGGCCCTTGCCCCGCGGCCGGGAGCTGCGGCTGGCGGCTCAGCCCCGCTGCTGCCGCTCACCCGCATTGAGCTGGCGGATGCTGAGGTGGTGTTCAGCGACCAGCAGCGCGGCTTTCGCGCCCTGCTGGAGGGGCTGAACGGCGAGCTGGACACCCGCCAGGCGCCGCTGATCAAGTTCAGCCTGCGCGGCAGGAGCGAGGAGAGCCCGCGCGACAACCTGGCTCTCTCGGGCAGCGCCGACATGGCGGCCCACCGCCTGCACGCCCAGCTGGACCTGCGACAGGTGCCCCTGGAGCGCTACCTCAACTATGCGGTGCGCCTGCCGGCGCTGCGCTTCTTGGCGGGCAGCGCGGACCTGCGATTGCAGGCGGACCTGGGCCAGCATGAGCTCAAGAGCTCGGGGCGCGCCCGGCTCAGCGGGGGCAGGGTCAAGGTGGCGGGCATTGCCGCCCCGCTCAGCGGCCTGGGCGGCGAGATCGCGTTTGACGCGGACCGCATCGAGTTCAAGAGGGCCCAGGCGGTCTTCTTGGGCAGCCCCTGGAACATCTCCGGCGAGCTCACCGGCCTTGAGCATCCGACGCTCTCCCTGGCGCTCTCCAACCCGGCGCTCGACCTGGCCAGCCTGGCGCGCGAGGTGCGCGGGCTGAGCCGCACCGCGCTCTCCGGCACGGCGGCCCTCTCGGTCTCGGTGAGCGGCAGCATCCTCTCGCCGCGCGTGGAAGGCTGGGTGCGCTGCCCGCAGGCCCAGGCCTATGGCCAGCGGGTGGACGACCTGAGCGCCGGCCTCAGCATCGCGCATGGCGCCCTGCGCCTGGACGGCCTGCAAGGCTCCATCCAGGGCGGCCTGCTTCAGGGCCAGGGCGAGTACCGCTTCGCGGGGCCGGGCCTGCCGCCGGGCGGCCGCCTGGACTGCCAGGCCGTTCTGAGGGGCTTTCAGCTGGCCAAGGCGCTGGGCCCCTGGGCCGGCCGGGTGCCGCTGGATGGCTCGGGCGATGCGGAGCTGAGCCTGCGCGGGCCTGCCGCCGCGCCGCGCCTGGACATGAGCGCGCACATGGCCAGCAGCACCCTGGCTGGCCAGCCCATGGGGCCGCTGGAGCTGAGGGGCAGCCTGGCCTCCCGGCGGCTGGAGGCCAGCCTGGATGGCTGGAGGGGCGGCATCAGCGCCATGGGCATCTTGGACCTGGGCAAGGAGCCGGTGCTGGAATGCCTGGACCTGGCGCTGGTGCGCCTGCCCTTGAAGGGCCTGCTCGCGAGCCTGGGACAGGAGGGGGCGCGCCTGCCCCCCAGCGCCGCCAAGGCCCTGGCCCTGCTGGGGCCCGGCTTTGACGGATTCTTGAGCCTGAGCCTCTCAGCTCAAGGCCTGCTCAAGGACCCGGAGATGAGGGCCCGCCTGAGCCTGGATGAGGGGCGCTGGGCCATCGCTGGCGGCGAAGCCGAGACGCGCGATGGCCAGCCCTTGGAGCTGGAGGCGAGCCTGGCCCTGGGCCTGATGGGCCATCGCCTGAGCCTGGGAGGCCCGCAGGGCTTCGCGCGCCTCTTCGCGGGCTGGCGCCACAAGGGGCTTGAGCTGAAGGCCAAGGGCGAGATGGATGCGCGGGGCCCGCTCACGGGGGATGCGCTGGGCCTTGAGCTGCAGGGGGACCTGGCCGGCCTGATGGCCCTGCGCATGGTCGATACCGCCCAGGGACGCGTGCAGGGCCAGCTGGCGCTGAGCTTTGAGCAGGGCCAGTGGCAGGCCGAGGGGGGCTTGCTGGCGAGCAGCATGGGCGCTAGGCTCAGCAAGTACTGCTCGGCTCTGGAGCACGGCAGCCTGGACCTGGCCTTTCATGGCCGCCAGGTGCTGGTGAAGGACTGCTTCATCCGCTGCGGGGGCACGGTGAAGGGCGAGGGCGAGCTCAGGCTGGGGCTGGACGGCCTGCAGGGCAGCCTGAGCTTGAGCACCGCCGAGGGTGGCATCCTGCTGGACCGCTGGGACGAGGTGGTGAACGGCTATGTGGAGCTCGACCCGCTGACCGTGGAGCTGGGCGGCCCCTCGCAGCCCAGCCGCCTGAGCGGACGCATCCTGCTGCATGACGCCACCCTGTCCTGGGGCGGTTCGGGGCAGGGGAGCGCCGGCCCCCCCTCGGCCCTGCTGCTGGACCTGCGACTGGGCCTGGGCGACCGCGTGTGGTACCGCAAGGGCGTGGATGACGGCATGCCCGACCTGAACCTCGACCTGGCCCACAGCGCGCAGGAGCTCTTGGACTCGTACGAGGGGACCTTCCGCAAGCCCACCTTCGACTTGCAGTTCAAGCCCACGGCCGATGACCTGCGCCTGCAGGGCCCGCTCTCTGACCTGAGCCTGGCGGGCTCGCTGGAGGTGCAGCGCGGCACCATGAACCTGCTCAACAACGACTTTCAGCTCAAGAGCGGGGAGCTGGTCTTCCAGGGCATCCCCGGCGCGCCGCCCCAGCGCCGGCGCCGCGGCGACCTGAGCGCCCTGGCCGTCACCAAGGTGGTGGCCCCCGGGCACCAGGGCCGGCCGCCGCGCACCTATTGGATCACGGTGCAGGCCCAGCCCCTGGCTGACGAGCAGCTGGAGGCACTGGGCTGGCCCAAGGTCTTCATCAACTACTTCTTGAGCTTCACGAGCAGCCCGCCGGTCACCTTCACCGGCGATGAGGCCTCCCGCGATGAGCAGAAGGAGACGAGCGCCATCGCCTCGCTGCTGGTGCTGGGCGACGACCTGGGCCTGGCCGCCGACCCCAGCGCGCCGCCGGGCTTGGCCGCCGCGCCCAGCGACTTTGACGCCTCCGGGTTCCTGGCCAACCAGGGATTGCGCTACCTGGCCACCATGGCGGGCCGCTTCGTCAGCAAGGGGGCGCACAGCATGGCCAGCAGCCTGGTGGACTACTTCCGCTTCAGCCCGCGCTTCGACTATGGCGGCGGCGCCAGCGCCCCAGTGGCCAGCGGCAGCCAGGCTCCCTCCTCGACAGGCTCTGCGGTGCGATTCAAGGACGTCTCGCTGGAGGTGGGCAAGGACATCACCGAGAAGCTCTACCTCACCGTGCAGGGGGTCTTCTTCAATGAGGTGGACTACAGCGAGGCCCAGCTCTATGCCACGGGCGTGGATGACACCAATCTGGTGTGGCCCAGCTACGGCGGCCGGGTGGGCTTGGAGTACAACATGGGGCGCAACCGCCAGCTGGTGAGCTCGGTGGGCTACAATGTGGACGACCGGCTGGAGCCCAGGCCCCGCGTGGCGGGCCAGGACTACCAGGCGGCGGATTTCTATCTGGGGCTGCAGGGCTCTGTGTATTCCTCTGCCTACAGCCCCAGCGAGGCGCGCCGCCGCGCCCGCGATGCCCATGCCGCCCAGGGGAGGTTCTGATGCTGCGCTGCGACCTGCATGTGCACACATTCTACAGCCATGACAGCCTGCTCAAGCCTGAGGCCCTGGTGCGGGCCTGCCTGGCCAAGGGCATAGGCTGCGTGGCGGTGACAGACCACAATGAGATAGATGGCGCGCGCTTGGTGCAGCGCTTGGCGCCCTTCCCTGTGATCGTGGGCGAGGAGATCAAGAGCTCTGAGGGCGAGATCATCGGGCTCTTCCTCAAGGAGCGCATCCCCCCCAACCTGGGGCCCGAGGAGACCATCCGCCGCATCCGGGCCCAGGGCGGCTTGGTCTACATCCCGCATCCCTTCGACCCGGCCGTGCCCGTGCGCCTGCGCCGCGCGGCCTTGTTGCGCCTCTTCAGCAAGGTGGACATCATCGAGGGCTGGAACAGCCGCACGCTATTCAGGAGCGCCGACCGCAAGGCCCGCGACTTCGCCGCCCAGCACGGCATCGCGGTGGGCGCTGGCAGCGATGCCCACAACCGCTTCGAGATAGGCCGCGGCTACGTGGAGATGGAGCCCTTCCGCAGCAAGGCCCAGTTCCTGCGCCATCTGGCCCTGGGCACCCTGCACGGCCGCAAGACCGCGCTGGCCCATGCCGCGCACTCCGTGGTGGTGGGCCGCGCCAAGGTGATGGCTGGGCACAGGACCGAGGCGGCCAGGGAGCAGAGAAAGTCGCGGGCGGCAAAAGCTACCTCTGGGAAGCTGGATTTATTTAAGTGGTACAGGTGACGTCCGTGGATCCGCGCCGCATTCAAAACCAATAGAGTAATCAAGTGGGCTAGAGCAAAGAAGCCCCCTCCTTGCGGAGGGGGCTTCTTTGTCCTTCGATCTGCGCGCTGCCTATTCCTCGATGATCTCGACCTTGGCCATCTTGTCGCCCACGGCGATCTGGTGCACCACGTCCATGCCCTCGACCACCTGGCCGAAGATGGCATAGTGCCTGTCCAAGAAGGGCGCCGGGGCCAGGCAGATGTAGAATTGGCTGCCAGCGGAATCAGGCTCGCCGGTGCGGGCCATGGCCACCGTGCCTTCGACATGCTGCAGCGTCTTGCTGAACTCGCCCTTGATGGTGTAGCCCGGGCCGCCGCTGCCGTCGCCGTTGGGGTCGCCGCCCTGCACCACAAAGCCAGGCTCCACGCGGTGGAAGCTCAAGCCATCATAGAAGCCGCGCTTGGCCAGCTTGACGAAGTTCTCCACCGTGATGGGGGCATCCTTGGGGTAGAGCTTGAGCTTGATGACCCCGCCCTTGGCCATGGTGATCACAGCCAGCTTGCTCTTGTGCTTCTTCTTGGCAAGCTCGGCCGTCGCGGTGCCAGAGAGCGCCTGGGCCGTGCCGTTCAGGGCCTCGGCGGAAGGGCTCAGGCTGGCAGCAGAGCTGGTGAGGGCCGCGGCTTGGGCGGTCAGGCTCTCGGCGCTGGCGGCATCGGCTGCCAGCAGGGCATGGCCCAAGCCCAGGGCCAGGATCAGGAGCAGGGTGTGGCGCATCGCTATCCTCCAAAAGGGGTGATGGCGGATGTTAACCCAAGGCCGCGCTGTTGCGCAAGGCGGTTTTGGCGATTGCGCCTGGGCCAAGGGCCCTGCTACAATCCTCGGTCAACCCCATCCCAAGGCGAGCATGGACATCAGCAAGATACGCAATTTCTGCATCATCGCGCACATCGACCACGGCAAGAGCACCCTGGCAGACCGCCTGCTGGAGGCCACCGGGGCGCTGGAGAAGCGCGAGATGAAGGAGCAGTACTTAGACGGCATGGACCTGGAGCGCGAGCGCGGCATCACCATCAAGGCCAAGGCCGTGCGCCTGGGCTACAAGGCCGCCGACGGCCAGGACTATGAGCTGAACCTCATCGACACCCCAGGCCATGTGGACTTCCATTACGAGGTCTCCCGCTCGCTGGCGGCCTGCGAGGGCGCCCTGCTGGTGGTGGACGCCAGCCAGGGCGTGGAGGCCCAGACCCTGGCCAACGCCTACATGGCCATCGACCATGGGCTGGAGATCATCCCGGTCATCAACAAGATAGACCTGCCCGGCGCCGACCCTGACAAGGCCAAGCAGCAGATCGAGGAGGTCATCGGCATCGACGCTTCGGGCGCCATCCTGGCCAGCGCCAAGGAGGGCATCGGCATCGCCGAGATCCTGCAGGCGGTGGTCGAGCGGGTGCCGGCGCCCAAGGACAAGGCTGGTGACCCGCTCAAGGCCCTGGTCTTCGACTCGGTCTATGACGTCTACAAGGGCGTGGTGGTCTACTGCCGATTGAAGGCGGGCAGCCTGAAGGCCGGCCAGGACATCATCATGATGCGCGGCAACAAGCGCTTCCACGTGCTGGAGGTGGGCGCCATGCACCCGCACGCCAAGGCGCTGGACAGCCTGGAGGCCGGCGAGGTGGGCTACATCGTGGCGGGCATCAAGACCGCCGAGGATGTGCATGTGGGCGACACGGTCACCGACCCTGACCGGCCCGCGGCCGAGGCCCTGCCCGGCTACAAGGAGAGCCAGAGCATGGTCTATGCCGGGCTCTACCCCACCGACGCCAGCGAATACGAGAACCTGCGCGAGTGCCTGCTCAAGTACAAGCTCTCTGACGCCGCGCTCAAGTTCGAGCCTGAGACCTCGGGCGCCTTGGGCTTCGGCTTCCGCTGCGGCTTCCTTGGCCTTTTGCACATGGAGATCGTGCAGGAGCGCCTGGAGCGCGAGTATGACCTGAGCTTGATCGCCACCGCGCCCTCGGTGGTCTACCGCGTCACCAAGACCAACGGCGAGGTGGGCTTGGTGGACAACCCCTCGCGCCTTCCCGACCCCTCGGTCATCGAGATGGTCGAGGAGCCCATAATCAAGGCCACCATCATGGTGCCCTCTGAGTTCGTGGGTGTGGTCATGAAGCTCTGCCTTGACCGCCGCGGCGTGCAGACCGGCAACAAGTACCTCTCCCCCACCCGGGTGGAGCTCATCTATGAGATGCCCCTGGCTGAGGTGATCGTCGACTTCTTCGACCGCCTCAAGAGCGCCAGCCGCGGCTACGCCAGCCTGGACTATGAGTTCATCGAGCTGAGGCCGGCCGACGCGGTCAAGGTGGACATCCTGCTCAACGCCGAGAACGTGGACGCGCTGAGCTTCATCTGCCATCGCGCCACCAGCCAGGGCCGCGGCCGGCAGATCTGCGAGAAGCTGCGCGAGCTCATCCCGCGCCAGCAGTTCGAGATACCCATCCAGGCGGCCATCGGCGGCAAGATCATCGCTCGCGAGACTTTGGCGGCGCTGCGCAAGAACGTGCTGGCCAAGTGCTACGGCGGCGACATCACCCGCAAGCGCAAGCTCTTGGAGCGCCAGAAAGAGGGCAAGAAGCGCATGAAGAACCTGGGCAGCGTGGAAGTGCCGCAAGAGGCCTTCATGGCCGTGCTCAAGCTGGATTAGCCATGCTCCTCAAGGGATTCTGGGAGAGCCTGGACAGCCTCGATTACACCCTGCTGGCCATCGCCGCCACCGCTGCCCTCTTCTGGGGCATGGCGCTCTTGATGGCCCATCCGCCCGCGCATGCCCTGCGCGCGCGCCCGCGCCTCATCGGGCTCATGGCTCTGCTCATCCTGCTGCTGCGCGCCCTGCTGCTCGAGCCCTACATCATCCCCAGCCCCAGCATGGACCCCACCCTGATGGTGGGCGACCATGTGCTGGTCTTCAAGGCGGCCTGGGGCTGGCCCGGCGCCAGCCATTGGCTCTGCTGGCGCAAGCCCAAGCCCGGCGACCTGGTGGTCTTCTTGCCGCCCTCTTCCCGGCGCGAGCACTGGGTCAAGCGCTGCGTGGCCCTGCCCGGCGAGGTGGTCTTCTGCCGCCACGGCCAGCTGTGGGTGGGCGGCCAGCGCCGCAGCTTCGGCCCAGAGCATCATAGCGGGCCCCTGCCCAAGCCCCACCATGACCCCCTGTGCTGGGTGCGCGGCGATCGCGATGACTTTGCGCCCATCACCGTGCCGCCGGGCAGCTATTGGGTGATGGGCGACAACCGCGACTATAGCATCGACAGCCGCTTCTTCGGCCCGGTGCCGCTCTCGGCCCTGCGCGGCCAGCCCTTTTTGCGCTATGCGCCCTTCAGGCGGGTGGGCTTCATGCCATGATCGAGGGCCTCTACCTGCACATCCCCTTCTGCGCCCGGCGCTGCGCCTACTGCGACTTCAACACTTACGAGGGCCTGGAAGCCCTCATCCCCCGCTATGTCGAGGCCCTGGCCGCGGACCTGGCCCGCTCCACCCGCGGCGAGGAGGGGGAAGCCCTCAAGAGCGTGTTCTTTGGCGGAGGCACGCCCTCGCTGCTGCCGCCAGAGCGGGTGGCGAGCCTGCTAGTGCGCGTGCGCCAGGCCTTCCCCAGGGCCAAGGAGCTCGAGGTGAGCCTTGAGGCCAACCCCGGCGCGGTGGAGGCTGGCAGCTTCGAGGCGCTGCGCCAGGCCGGCGTGAATCGCCTCTCCTTGGGCGTGCAGGCCATCCAGGACCGCGCCCTCAAGGCCCTGGGGCGCATCCATGACGCGGCCCAGGCCGAGCGGGCCGTGCGCCTGGCGCAGGCAGCTGGCTTCGAGCGCCTGAGCGTGGACCTCATGTTCGGGCTGCCGGGCCAGAGCATGCAGGAATGGGAGCAGAGCCTGGATTGGGCGCTGGGCCTTGGCCTTGCCCACATCAGCTTCTATGGCTTGAGCGTGGAGCCTGGCACGCGCTTCCATGCCCTGCAAGCCCAGGGCCGGCTGGAGCTGCCTGAGGAGGGCCTGCAGGCTGACATGTACAGCCTGGGCGTCCAGCGCCTGGCTTCAGCCGGGCTTGCGCGCTATGAGGTCAGCAACTTCGCCAAGCCGGGCCATGCCTGCCAGCACAATCGGCTCTATTGGCTCAACCGCGAGACCCTGGGCCTGGGCGCAGGCGCCTGGACCTTCATGGGCGGGGAGCGCTTTGGCCGCACTCGCGACCCCAAGGCCTATGCTCAGGAGCTGGATGCGGGGCCAGCGCGCAAGCAGGAGAGCGAAAGCCTGAAGGGCCTGGCGGCTCGCGGCGAGGCAGCCTATCTGCGGCTGCGCCTGGCTGAGGGCGTGGATCTCGCGTCTTGGGCAAAGGAGTTCGACAGGGACTGGGATGCTGATTTCAATGGGCAGACCTCGGCCCTCTTGGCCAAAGGCCTGCTCCAGCGGCAAGGGGGCAGGCTCTACATCCCGGACCAGGCTTTGCCTTTGGCAAATGAGGTTTTTCGCGAATTCGTGATCAGCACCGAAACGTGAAACCAATTGACTTCTTGTGCCCTTTCAGGCAGTCTACACAAGATAAAAGCCAGGCTCACCTCATGGTTCAAGCCCGGTCCAGGCACTCCGCCGGGGCTGGGTTTTTGTGTTTTTGGGCAGGTTGCGCGCACTCGGGGCCAGGCATGCCAAGCAAGAAGCCCGCTGAAAAACCCGCTCCTTCAAAATTGAAGGCTACGGCTGGCAAGGCCACAGCCAAGCCCGCGGATAAGCCTGCGCCCAAGCCCTTGGCCAAGGCCGCAGCCAAGCCCGCAGCCAAGCCCGCTGTCAAGCCCGCGGCCAAGGCCATAGCCAAGGCCGCAGCCAAGCCCGCGGATAAGCCTGCGCCCAAGCCCTTGGCCAAGGCCGCAGCCAAGCCAGTGGCCAAGCCTGTGACCAAGGCTCCTGCGCGCCCAGTTGGCAAGCCCAAGGCCTTGAGCGAAGATCCCACCAAAGACGAGAAGGTGGAGATACCGCAGCGCTATGGCGATGACCGCATGGTCATGATGGCGCGAGACCCCTGGTGGCTCTTCGCTTATTGGGACCTCTCTCCCGAGCGCATGGCAGAGGGCGTGGCCTGGGCCCAGGGCCGGCCGCATGAGGGCGTGCTCAGGGTCTACGACTGCGCAGGGGCTTGGCAAGATTCTCCGGTGCACCTTGACCAGATGGGCCACTACCTGAAGGTCTGGGCGCCGGGCCAGCAATATGTGGCCGAGGTCGGCCTGCGCGACCAAGAGGGCTGCTTCATGCCCCTGCTGCGCAGCAATCTGGCCAGCGCCCCGCCTGACCAGCCTTCCAGCGACCTGGGCGAGGAATGGACCGACATCTTTGGCGCTGCCGCCCTCTGGGCCGCCAGCTGGGGCCAGGGGCCCAAAGCCCCCTCCAGCCTGGGCTTGGCGCAGCCTGGCGATGCGCTCAGCCCCAGCAGCCCATGGGGCGGGGCCAGCGAGCATCTCGCCAGCGCCTGGCTGGCAGGCTCCTCCGCCTCCTCTTGGTCTTCGCCGAGCGCGGCCTGGGGAGCCAGCCCCAGCAGTCCCTGGGGCGCGGCAGCCGGCCAAGGGCAGGGGCAAGCTGCATCAGGGGCGGCGGGCCGCAGCCGCAAGTTCTTCCTCTGGTCCAAGGCCGAGCTCATCCTCTACGGGGGCACTGAGCCGGATGCGGCGCTCACGGTGAGCGGCAAGCCAGTGGCCCTGCGGCCGGACGGCACCTTCACCCTGCGCTTCGCCCTGCCGGATGGCGACCTGGACTTGGAGGTCAAGGCCACCAGCGCAGACCAGGCAGAGGCCCTGGGCATGACCCACCAGGTCAAGAAGGGGACCCTGCGGTGAGCGAGGCCCCTCTGGGATACCTGGCGCTGGTGCTGCACGCCCATCTGCCCTATGTGCGGCACCCGGAGTATGAGGATTTCTTGGAGGAGGACTGGCTGCACGAGGCCATCACCGAGACCTACCTGCCTTTGCTCGCCATGATGGGGAGCCTGGAGCGGGATGGCGTGCCCTTCCGCCTGACCATGACCCTGAGCCCCCCGCTCTTGGCCATGCTGGAGGATGACCTGCTCGCCCGGCGCTACCAGCGCCGCATCGAGAGCCTGGTGGAGTTCGCCGAGCGCGAGGTGGAGCGCACGCGCTTCGAGCCCGCCTTCAACGCCACCGCCTGCCAGTACCTGGCCCGCTTTCGCCAGGCGCGCTCCCTCTTCTGCGACGCTTGGCACGGCCGCCTGGCCGGGGCCTTCCGCCATTTCGCCGAGAGCGGCAGCCTCGAGATCATCACCTGCACCGCCACCCACGGCTATCTGCCGCTGATGGCGCGGCGCGAGGCGGTGCGGGCCCAGGTCTTCACCGCCGCGCGCTCGCACCAGCGCATCCTGGGCCGCGCGCCCAGGGGCATCTGGCTGGCCGAATGCGGCTATGTGCCGGGCGTGGATGAGGCCCTGCGCGAGGCGGGCCTGCGCTACTTCTTCCTCGACAGCCACGGCCTGCTGCTGGGCCATCCGAGGCCGCGCCTGGGCGTCTTCGCCCCCGTGGCCACCCGAGCTGGGGTGGCCGCCTTCGGCCGCGACCCCGAGAGCAGCAAGCAGGTGTGGAGCTCAAAGGAGGGCTATCCCGGAGACCCGGCCTATCGCGACTTCTATCGCGATGCCGGCTACGACCTGGATTTCGAGTATGTGCGGCCCTACATCCACTCCAGCGGGCTGCGCAAGTTCACGGGCATCAAGTACCACCGCATCACCGGGCCGGGCGACGCCAAGGAGCCCTACGACCCGGCGGTGGCGCAGCAGCGGGCCGCGGAGCATGCCGGCAACTTCATGTTCAACCGCCAGCGGCAGATGGAGCACCTGGCGGCGCAGATGCCGGGCCGGCGGCCCATCGTGGTGGCCCCCTATGACGCTGAGCTCTACGGCCACTGGTGGTATGAGGGCCCCGAGTTCCTGGAGGCCCTCTTCCGCAAGCTGCATGCGGAGCAGCGCCAGGTGGCGGTATGCACGCCCTGGGAGCACCTGGAGCGCGAGCCCCGCCTGCAGGTGGTGGAGCCCAGCGCCTCCAGCTGGGGCTACCAGGGCTACCATGAGGTCTGGCTGAACCCCTCCAACGACTGGGTCTACCGGCATCTGCACAAGGCGGCAGACAGGATGGTGGAGCTGGCCAATGCCAACCCCAGCCCTGGCGGCGCCCTGTTGCGGGCGCTGAACCAGGCCGCGCGCGAGCTGCTGCTGGCCCAGAGCTCGGATTGGGCCTTCATCATGAAGACCGGCACCATGGTGGACTATGCCGTGCGCCGGACCCGGGAGCACATCGCCCGCTTCTGGCGCCTGGAGCGCAGCGCCGCAGAGGGCCGGGTCGAGGAGCCCTACCTGGTGGCCCTGGAGGCGCGCGACAGCATCTTCCCGGAGCTCGATTTCAGGGTCTACCGCAGCGACCACGCTTTCTAAGCCAACCCCAACCATGACAGAGGCAGCCCAGTGAGCCAAGAAGACGATGCCAAGCAGGAGGCGGAGCCCATGCAGGGAGCCGCGGAGGAGCCCAACAGCCTTTGGGAGATCATACGCCAGGAGCTGGAATCCAAGATCGCGCGGCTGGAGGAGGAGCTGGCCTCAGCCAAGGCGGGCGGCGACGAGATGCAGGATCGCTGGAAGCGCTCTGCCGCAGACCTGGAGAACTACAAGAAGCGCGTCGGCAAGGAGCGCGCCGAGGACCGCGCCTCGATGCTGCAGGAGGGGGTCTCCGCTTTCCTGCCCGTGGGCGACAGCCTGGAGCGGGCCCTGGGCGCCGCCAAGGCCCATCTGGCCGAGGCCCCGGAATCGCCGGTGCTGACCCAGCTGCTGCAGGGCGTGGAGCTGACCCTGCGCCAGATGAGCGCTTCGCTGGAGCGCCTGAGGGTCTCGCCCATCGCGGCGGAGCGCGGGCAGGCCTTTGACCCTGCCGTGCACCAGGCGCTCTTGCAGGAGCCGCAAGCTGACATGGATGAGGGGCGCATCGTCGAGGTGATGCAGAAAGGATACAGCCTGGACGGCCGAGTGCTGCGCCCGGCGCTGGTGAAAGTGAGCCGAAAGCCGTGAGCAAGAGAGACTACTACGAGGTCTTGGAGGTGGGCCGCGATGCCGGCGCCGATGCCCTCAAGTCCGCCTTCCGCCGAAAGGCGGGACAGTACCATCCCGACCGCCACCCGCATGCCCCGGAGCATGAGCGCAAGCAGATGGAGGAGCGCTTCAAGGAGGCGGCTGAGGCCTATGAGGCGCTCAGCGACCCGCAGAAGCGCGCAGCCTATGACCGCTACGGGCATGAGGGCCTGGCGGGCGGCGGCGGCCGCGCCTCGCAGATGGATTACGCCGACTTGAGCTCGCTCTTTGGCGACCTCTTCGAGGGCTTCTTCGGCAGCGACAGCGCCAGCCCGCGGGGCGGCCGCCGCGGCAGCGACCTGCGGGTCGAGGCGCGGCTGAGCTTCGAGGAGGCCGCCGCCGGCAAGGATGTGGCCCTGGAGGTGGCCGCCCTGCGCAGCTGCGCATCCTGTGGCGGCAGCGGGGCCAAGCCCGGGAGCCGGGCGGTGGCCTGCCGCGCCTGCGGCGGCCGCGGGCAGGTGCGCTACCAGCAGGGCTTCTTCAGCGTGGCCAGCACCTGCAACCATTGCGGAGGCACTGGCCGCAGCATCGAGCAGCCCTGCGCCGCCTGCCGCGGCGAGGGCCGCACGCGCCAGGCGCGAACCGTCAAGGTCTCCATCCCGGGAGGGGTGGCCGAGGGCAACCAGGTGCGAGTGCGCGGCGAGGGCGAATCGGGCTGGCAGGGCGCGCCGGACGGCGACCTCTATGTGGCCATCCGCGTGGCTCCCCATCCGCTCTTCGGGCGCGAGGGCGATGACGTGGTCTGCGACATGCCGCTCACCTTTGGCCAGGCGGCGCTGGGCTGCGAGCTGGAGGTGCCGACCCTGGATGGCCGCGCCAAGGTCAAGGTGCCCTCTGGCACCCAGAGCGGCAAGGTCTTCAGGATCAAGGGCCGGGGCATCAACAGCCTCTCCCACCATGGCCGCGGCGACCAGCTGGTGCGCGTGACGGTGGAGACGCCGGTGAAGCTCAGCGCTCAGCAGCGCGAGCTGCTGGCAGAGTTCGAGCGCCTTTCGGCCGCTGAAGCCAACCCTCAGAACGCCAGCTTCTTTGACAAGGTCAAGAAACTCTTCGATTGAACCCGCGCGGGGGAGCCATGCCGACTCCGGAACAAGAGCACCAGTGGACCGCCATGCTGCGCCAGCTGGAAGGGGTGCACCGCCTCCTCTACATGTACCTGAAGCAGGCGCGCTTCGAGGGCGTGGACGGCGATGCCGTGCTGCTGGCTGTGGATGACAAGGATCGCTTGCAGGAGCTGGAGCAGGGGGTCACCCAGTATGGGGAGAGCCTGCGCCGCTATCTGCCCAATTTCTTCGGGCCCCAGGCCTATTGCGTGGTGCGCACCGGCACCGGCACCGGCGAGGCGCTGGCTGCGCCAGAGCCAGCCGCAGCCCCCGTCCCTGCCCCTGCCCCAGAGCCTGCCGCGCCTGTCAAGGCTGTGGGCCCGGACTCGCTGGCAGCCAGCCTGGCCGAGGCCCGCGCTAGCGGCGATGCGGACATCATGCTGCGCGTGGGCCTCAAGGCTGTGCATGAGGACCTGCAGCGCGGCGAGGGCTTTGAGCTCTTGGGCGACGCCTTCGCCGCCAAGGGCGAGAATGCCAAGGCGCTCAGCATGTGGGTCCAGGCTGGAGAAGCCTGCCTGACGCAGGGCAAGGCCGACAAGGCCGCAGAGCTGACGGCCCGCGTGCTCAAGGCCCAGCCCCAGCACGCGGTGGCGGTGCGCCTGTGGGAGCGCCTGCCCTGGCCCTCCAAGGAGAAGGCCGGGTTTTTGCCCTCGGCGGCCCCTGCGCTGCCGCCCAGCCCCGCCGAGCTGGCTGGCCTGGCTGAGCAGGAGGTCTATCAGGCCAAGAAGCACTTGGACCAGGCCATCGCGCATTTTCGCCAGGCCGTCAAGCAGGCCCCCGCGGATGCGGAGATCAAGGCCAAGCTCAACGCCCTGTACAAATGGATGGCTGAAGCCTGAGCGAGGGAGCATGCGGCAGTTCTTTGTGAGGGCAGAGGCGGTGGCTGGCGGGCGCGCACGGATGGAGGACCCGGCGGCCCTGGCGCATATGCGGCGCGTGCTGCGGCTGGCCCCGGGCGAGCGCCTGCGCCTGGCGGACGAGCTGGGCCGCGCTTGGGAAGCCGAGCTGGAAGAGGACAGCGCCGACGCTGCGGTGTTCACCCTGCTCGCTGAGCTGCCCGCCGAGGACCCGCTGCCGCCCCTGGCGCTGGCCGTGGCCCTGGCCCGCGGCGGCGCCTTTGAGGACTGCTTGGACTTGGGCACCCAGCTGGGCGCCACGCTCTTTCAGCCCCTGGTCACCGAGCGCACCCAGGTGCGGCTCGAGGCCAAGGACCTGCCCGGCAAGCTCGAGCGCTGGGGCCGCATCGTGCGCGAGGCTTCGCAGCAATGCAACCGGGCCCGGCCGCCCCAGGTGCTGGCCCCTCGCCCGCTGCTGGGCCTTGAGCCAGAGCCCAAGGGCTCAAAGGTCCTGCTGGCCTGGGAGAAGGGCGGCCAGCCCTTGGAGCAGGCGCTGGAAGGCCTGGCGCCTGGCCAGGGGCTCTGGCTGCTGGTGGGCCCGGAGGGCGGCTTCAGCCCTGCCGAAGCCGACCAGGCCTGCCAGGCCGGCGCCCTGCCAGTCTCGCTGGGCCCGCGCATCCTGCGCACCCCTGTGGCCTGCGCCGCGCTGCTGGCCAGGGTCAACGCCTTCCCTCGCTCGAGGCCCTGATGAAGGACCGCATCCAGGGCAGCACCCGCCTCTTCGCCATCTTCGGGCACCCGCTCACCTACACCTTGAGCCCCGCCTTCCAGAATGCCGGCCTGGCCGCGCTCGGCTTGGATGCGGCCTATGTGCCCATGCCCGTGCCGCCCGCGGGATTTGCCGCCGCCTTCTGCGGCTTTCAGGCGCTGGAGAGCAGCCTGGGCGCCAACATCACCAATCCCCACAAGCAGGCGGTGCTGCCCCTGCTCGACCGCATCAGCCCTGAGGCCCGCGCCATCGGGGCGGTGAACACCGTGTGGCGGCAGGGCCGGCGATGGGCCGGCGGCAACACTGACTGGAGCGGCTTCCTTGCCGCCGCCTCGGCGATGGGGGAGAAGCCCCTGGCCGGCCGCCGGGCCTTCCTGCTGGGCGCGGGCGGCGCTGCGCGCGGGCTGGCCTATGCCTGCCTCAAGGGCTCTGCGCGCCAGGTGCTGGTGCTGGCCCGCCGGCCAGCTCAGGCCCGCCAGCTGGCGCTGGCCCTGGACCCCCAGGCGCGCCGGGTGAAGGCCGCGCCGCTCGACCTGGCGCTTCTTGATTCGGCCCAGGCCGGCGATTGGCTCATCAACACCATCCCTGACCCCGGCTTCTCCCGGCGCTGCGGGCTGGCCCTGGCTGGCAAGCCTCGGCTCCGGGTCTTCGACATCGTCTACCAGCCCTTGCTGACCCCGCTCTTGGCGAGCGCCAAGAAGGGAGGCCATCAGGCGCTGGGCGGCCTTGGCATGCTCTTGGAGCAGGGAGCCCAGGCCCTGGAGATCTGGAGCGGCAAAGAGGCCCCGCGCCAGGCCATGGCAAGGGCCCTGCAAGCGGCCCTGCGCCAGCGCAAGGACCTGACAAAACATTGACATCATCAGCACTTGCCCCTATAAATACAGATTAGAATCCATAGACCCCCCACCTTCATTCACGAGCCGTCATGGTCAATATTGATACCCTGTTGCGCTTGATGTTCGAGAAGGGCGCTTCTGACCTTCACGTGACCGCCGGAGTGCCGCCGGTGCTGCGCATCGATGGCGAGATGACCCCCACTGAGTATGAGAAGCTCAGGCCAGAGACCTGCCAGCAGCTCATCTACTCCATCCTGACCGACGAGCAGAAGGAGCGCTTCGAGAAGGATGACGAGCTGGACATAAGCTTCGGCGTGGAGGGCGTGGGCCGCGTGCGCATGAACGTGTTCAAGCAGCGCGGCGCGGTGGCTGCGGTGCTGCGCACCATCCCAGCCCACATCCTCACCTTTGAGGAGCTGGGCCTGCCGCCGGTGGTCAATGACATCGTCAAGCTGCCCAAGGGCCTGGTGCTGGTGACCGGCCCCACCGGCAGCGGCAAATCGACCACGCTGGCCTCCATGATCGACTGGATCAACAGCCATGAGCAGTCGCACATCATCACCGTGGAAGACCCCATCGAGTTCATCCACAACCACAAGATGTCGGTGGTCAACCAGCGCGAGGTGGGCACCGACACCAAGACCTTCGTCAATGCCCTCAAGTATGTGCTGCGCGAGGACCCGGACGTGATCCTGGTGGGAGAGATGCGAGACCTGGAGACCATCTCCGCGGCGCTGACCATCGCTGAGACGGGCCACCTTGTCTTCGCCACCCTGCACACCCCGGACGCCGTGCAGGCGGTCAACCGCATCATCGACGTCTTCCCCTCGGCCCAGCAGCAGCAGGTGCGCGCCCAGCTCAGCTTCGTGCTGCAGGCCGTGATGTGCCAGCAGCTGCTCCCCAAGGCCTACACCTCGGGCCGCGTGCTCTCCCTGGAGGTGCTGATGGTGACCCCCGCGGTGCGCAACCTCATCCGCGAGGAGAAGGTGCACCAGATCTACACTCAGATCCAGACCGGGACGGAATTCGGCATGCAGACGATGAACCAGTCGCTGTATGACCTGTTCCGCAAGCAGCTGGTGACCCATGCCGAGATCTTCTCGCGCACCACGGACGCCAAGGACCTGCAGCGCCTAGTCAAGGGCTGACAAGGAGGGGCCGCATGCCCAACTACAAGTACAGCGGCAAGAACGCCCAAGGCAAGAATGTCAGCGGCAGCATCTCGGCCGAGAACGAGGCGGCCGCCATGAACCGCCTGCGCGGCCAGAAGATCCAGGTGGCGGCCTTGAACATCAGCGCCGGCTTCAACCCCTTCGCCGCCATCAAGCGGATGATGGGGCCCGGCGTCAGCATCACCGACATCTCCATCTTCTCCCGCCAGTTCGCCACCATGATCAACGCCGGCCTGCCGGTGCTGCAGGCCCTCTCCATCATTGGCGAGCAGACCCCCAATGCCGCCTTCAAGAAGATCATCCAGTCGCTCAAGGACGATATCGGCAGCGGCGGCAACCTGTCTGACTCCATGGGCCGCTTTCCCCAGGTCTTCGACGAGCTCTACGTCAACATGATCCGCTCGGGCGAGCTGGGCGGCGTGCTGGATGTCATCCTGGAGCGGCTCTCGATCTACATGGAGAAGAACGACGCCCTGCGCCGCAAGATCAAGTCGGCCATGATGTACCCCTCGGTGGTGATGACCGTGGCCGTGGGCGTGGTGATCTTCCTGATGGTCAAGGTGGTGCCCACCTTCAAGGACGTCTTTGACAGCTTCGGCGCCAGCCTGCCCGGCCCGACCCTGCTCCTCCTGTCTATCTCGAAGTTCTTCCAGCACTTCTGGTGGGCGGTCATCGTGGGCGCGGTGAGCGTGATCGTGGCCTTCAAGCTGGTGGGAAAGACCGCCAAGGGCGCGTTCATGATCGATGCGGGCATGCTCAAGATCCCCGTGTTTGGCGAGCTCATCAAGAAGTCCTCGGTGGCCAAGTTCGCGCGCACCCTGGGCACCCTGCTCAAATCGGGCGTGCCCATCCTCGAGGCCCTGGACACCGTGGCCAAGACCGCGGGAAACAAGGTGGTGGAGGACGTGATCTTGACTGCGCGGGCCAGCATCCGCGAAGGCCAGGGCATCACCGAGCCCTTGAAGAAGAACGGGGTCTTCCCGCCCATGGTGGTGCAGATGGTGTCGGTGGGCGAGGAGACCGGCAAGATCGATGAGATGCTGATGCGCGCCGCTGACTTCTATGAGACCGAGGTGGACACCGCTGTGGAGGGCTTGAGCTCGATCTTGGAGCCCATCATCATCGTTTTTCTAGGCGGAACCATCGGTTTCATCGTGATCGCCATGTTCATGCCCATGTTCAGCCTGGGTGACATGGTGGGCGGCAAATGAGAACGAAAAGCATTGACACTGACAAGTTGTTTTGTTAGATTTAACACAAGTTATTAACAGCTTACTAACTTATGCCATGATAATGCGCTTGGTCTTTTTCTTCCTTTTGGGATCTACGTTGGGGAGCTTTTTCAACGTAGTGGTTGCACGTTATCCCAAGAGGCAGGACTTGGTTTATACGCCGTCGAATTGCCCGCGCTGCCATCGCCCCATCCCCTTCTGGCTGAATGTGCCAGTCTTGGGCTGGCTGATGGCAGGAGGGCGCTGCCGCACCTGCAGGGTCTCCATCCCGCTCACCTATCCCGTGGTAGAGGCGGCCTTTGGCATCCTGTTCCTTGGCCAGGCAGTCTGCTTTGGATGGGGGCCAGTTTCGCTGGTCTATCTGCTCTTCTTCACCCTGCTCGGCTTGCTGGCCCTGCTGGATTTTGAGACCCACCGGCTCTATGATGCCTTCACCCTGCCCATGATCGCGGCTGGGGCGCTGGTGTCGGTGCTGTTCCCGGGCTTGCTCGGCGGGCGCTTCGGCTCGGCACTGGGCTGCCTGGCTTGTGGCGGCACCCTGGCGCTGGTGGCCTGGTCTGACTCATGGCTCTATGGCCGCGAGGCCATGGGATGGGGTGATGTGAAGCTGATGGCTGCCATGGGCGGCTTCTTGGGCCTGCGGCACGGCTTCGAGGCCCTGCTGGCGGCGACCTTGATCGGCGGCTTGGCCGGAGCGGCAGTGCTCCTGCTGGGCCGGGGCAAGGGCCAGGATGCCCTGCCCTTCGGGCCCTGCCTGGCAGCGGGCGGCATCCTCTCTGGCGTGCATCTGCTCTTGAAGGCCGCAAGCCTCGTTTGAGGCGGCAACCTCCTCTGGGATCCCATGGGACTCTTCTCTAAAAACCTGGTAGGCCTGGACATCGGCAGCAACAGCTTCAAGCTGGTGCAGCTCAAGTCCACTTCCAAGGGTTGGCAGCTGGTCAAGTACGCCATCCAGGAGGTCTCCAGCGAGGCAGTGGAGGAGCTGGACCCCGACCTCAAGGAGACGGTGCTCTCAGAGGGGCTGAAGAAGCTCTTCAAGGCCCGCAAGGTCTCCAACAAGCATGTGGCCACGGCAGTCTCGGGCGATGCGGTGATCGTGCGCTATGTCAAGCTGCCCTTCATGACCGAGGAGGAGTTGCGCAACGTCATCAGCTACGAGGCGGAGCAGCACATCCCCCTGCCCATCGACCAGGTGGTGGTCGATTTCCACATCCTGGGCGAGGCTGCTGACGAGAAGGAGAAGAAGCTGGAAGTGCTGCTGGTGGCGGCCAAAGAGGACCTCATCGACCAGCACATCCGCATCCTCAAGCTGGCCGGGCTGAAGCCGGCGGTCATCGATGTCGATTCCTTTGCTATGGAGAACGCCTACGAGGCCAACCATGGCAAGGAGCTGGGCGAGACCGTGGCCCTCATCAACATCGGCGCCAAGATCACCACCATCAACGTGGTGGAGGACGGCATCTCGCACCTGACGCGCGACTTCGCGGTGGCGGGCAACCAGTTCACCAAGGAGATCCAGCGCGAGTTCAACCTGAGCTTCTCGCAGGCCGAGGAGCTGAAGAAGCAGCAGGGCACCATCGTGATCGAGAGCGATGAGATCAACCTCTCGCGCATGCCGGACAAGGAGGACCGATCCAGCCGCATCAGCGAGGCCATCACGCCGGTGCTCAACAAGATCCTCTCCGAGCTCAAGCGCTCCTTCGACTTCTATGAGAACTCCATCAAGGGCCGCCCCATATCCAAGGTGATGCTCTCGGGCGGCAGCGCCCGGCTCAAGAACCTGGACAAGTTCCTCTCGGACAAGCTGGGCGTGCCGGTGGAGCGCAGCGATCCCTTCCGCGAGATCCGCGTGAACCTGGGCGAGGCTGACATGGAAGCCTTGCGCGAGAACGCCCCTGCGCTGGCCGTGAGCGTGGGCCTGGCTCTGCGGAGGGCCAGCTCATGATCCGCGTAAACCTGCTCCCCGAGAAGGTCCGCAACGCCGAGGGCCTCAAGACCGACATCATCCTGGCGGCCATCGCCCTGGCGCTGGTGGCGGGCGGCATCGGCTACCTCTACCAGCAGGGCTTGAGCGGCCTGCACGCCATCCAGAAGGAGCGCGCCGCGGTGGACGCGGAGAAGAACTCCCCGGAGCTCAAGAAGATGGTGGCAGACGTGGAGGAGTTCGCCAAGCAGGACAAGAACTTCCACGACCAGCTGGCCAACCTGAACCGCTTCCGCGAGAAGCAGGTCTTCTTTGTTAAGCTGCTGGACATGCTGCCCGACCTGGTGCCGGACAACGCCTATCTCACGGATGTCAACGAGGCGAGCAACAAGGGCGCCATCACGGTGACCATCAAGGGCAATGCCATGACCCCGGATGATGTCTCCAAGTTCTACATGGCCCTGGAGAGCCAGGGCTTCAAGAACCTGAGCCTGGACAGCCCGGCATCGCCGGGGACCGTTTTGGGGGAGACCTACTACGGGTTCACCATCAGCTTTGACTACGGGGGCTGAATGAAGCGCCAGCGGATCATCGTGATGGCAGCTGCCGCCGGCTTGGCGGCCCTCCTGGGCTACCTGAGCTGGGCCTTCCTCTTTCAGCCGCTCAAGTCTCAGGTGAACTCTGAGCGCGAGGCCCTGGAGCAGGACAAGGCCACCCTGGAGGAGGCCAAGCAGAAGAAGATGCAGTATGACAAGTTCTTGGCTGAGGCGGAGAACGTGCGCCGCGGCCTGGATTATGTGACCTCGCGGCTGGATCCCAAGATGGACTATGACGAGAGCCTGCGCACCTTCATGCGCATCGGCCAGGGCTCCAAGCTCTTCAAGGGCGAGATCAAGACCGAGAAGACCGGCGTCTCCAAGGACTACCCGGGCTTCAATGAGGCCAAGGCCACCATCAGGATGGACAGCGACTATAACGCGCTGGGCGAATTCTTGAACGCGGTCAACAGCCAGCGCCGCATGATGGTCCTCACCGACATGCATCTGAGCAGCAAGGATGCCATGGGCCACGATGCCACGGTGCACTCGGAGCTGACTGTGAAGAGCTACAGTGCCGTGGCCACCGATGGAGGCAAGCCATGAGCCGCCCTTGGATGCTCGTCGGCGCGGGCCTGCTGGCCCTGGCTGCGGCCTTGGGCGCCATGGAGAAGGCTGGCAGCGACCTCAAGGACAGCGTGACCAGCGATGACCGGGCGCTCTCGGTGAAGCCGCAGATGGCCTACTCGGCGCGCGGCCGCAAGGACCCATTCCTGGCCCCCCAGTTCCGCCACCTGCAGCAGGATCCGGCCTCGGTCCTCATCCGCCAGATCACCCTGGTGGGCATGGTCCAGTCCGGCCAGGTGCAGTCAGCCATGTTCCGACAGGGCGGCGGCGTGCTGCCCACCCTGACCTTCAAGGGCGGTCGCCTCTATTATGACCGGACCCACACGGTGAACGGCGTGACCGGGCGCATCCTTGACAGCAGGCGGGTCGTCCTGAAGCAGGACGAGGACCGCATCACTTACACCCTGTTCCTGAACCATCGCTGACAGGCCGCTTCCCGGCCTTGCCCTGCGTGGGACGTCTCCCGTCCCGGAAAGGAGTGCCTTGAGCACCCGCATCCGAACCTTCATCCAGCGCCCATGGTTAAGCGGCCTGGCCTTGCTGGCCGGTCTGGCCCTGGCGGCCAGCCTGCTGGCAGCCGAGCAGCTCAACATCAGGGCGGTCAAGGTCCATGAGAAGGGCGGCCGGCTGATTCTGCAGGCAGACATGGACGGCGCCCCCAAGGTCAAGGTCTCAGCCAGCCCCAACAAGTGGCTGGTCGAGGTGCTGAATGCCCGGCTCGGCAGCCAAGCCACCCTGGTGGTGGGCAAGGGCAAGGTGGAGCGCATCAGGCCTGGCCAGCACGGCCAGGATGCCTGGCTGGTGGTGGACCTGAAGGCCCCGCTCAAGGGCCGCAAGCCAGTGGCCACGGCCAAGGGATTCACCCTGGACCTGGGCCCCGCCTCCCCGGCCAAGGCTTCTGCTGAGAAGCCAGGGGCCAAAGCCGAGCCTGCCAAGGTCTCCGCCCCAGCCAAGGCTGCGGCAGAGGAGAAGCCGGAGGCGGCAGCGCTGGCGCCTGCCAGCGCTGGTCTCACCTACCGCGTGGTGGATGTGGCCCTGCAGGACCAGGATGAGGAGCACAGCCAGGTGGTCATCACCACCGATGGCCCGGTCAAGTACAGGGTCTCGCAGCAACAGGACGGCCGCAAGGTGGTGCTGGCCATCCTCAACGGCTCGCTGGCCTGGGCCGGAGCCCAGCTCAGCGACAGCGCTGTCAGCTCTGTGCAGGCGCGCGCGGTCAACCGCGAGGGCCTGCCCCAGGTGCTGGTCGAGGTGGACCTGCGCCAGGCCGTGCCCTTCACCATCAATCGCGACCAGAACCAGCTGGTGGTCTCGGTGGAGAAGCCACAGCCAGACCAGGCTGAGGCGTCAGAGGCCAAGCGCGGGGACCTGAACACGCTCATCTCACTGGATGTGCAGAGCGCCGACCTGGTGGGCACCCTCAACTCCATCTGCAACCAGGCCGGCTTTGAGACCTTCCAAGGCGCCAGCATGCTGGCGCTCGGCGCGCCGCAGAACCTGGTGACCGTGCGGGTCGAGAAGCTGCCGCTCTCCCGCATCCTCGGCAACCTGCTGGGCCCCCTTGACATGAACTACGACCTGCAGGGGAACATCATGTACTTTGGCAAGGCCACGGAGATCGTCAAGCAGAAGATGCTTCTGCCCAAGGTGACCAAGTACTACACCCCGCATTCGCTCGATCGCGCCACCTTCGGCACCAAGCTGGAAGGCGAGCTGGCAGCGGTGGATCCCATGCTTGCCATCAGCGCCCAGATCGCGCTGGACCCTGACTCCTCCACCGAGGGCCTGATGTTCGCTGCCACCAAGGAGGACATGGTCAAGTTGATGGCCATCGTCTACCGCCTGGATGGCGGCGAGGGCGCCTCAGAGGATGCCGATGAGGGCGGTGGCACGCGCAAGACCCAGGTCTTCCGGCTGCGCTACACCCAGCCTGGCGACCTGGCGGCGTCTGTCTCGAGCATCATCACCACCCCCGATGGCACCCTGCAGGGCGTGGTGCAGCAGGACACCCGCACGCGCAGCTTCATCATCACCGCCCGGCCCAAGTGGCTGAAGAAGGTGCGCCAGCTGCTTGACAGGCTCGATGTGCAGCTGCAGCAGGTCTCCATTGAGACGAAGGTCGTTGAAGTGGACGCCGACAGCGACAATGAGCTGGGCATCAACTGGACCGCCAAGAGCAGCCAAGCCACTGCGGACCCTTACATCAGCGCCTCGGTGCTGGCTCCGGTCAACAATGTCGGCACCTTGATGGTGTCCACCTTGCAGAACAACCTGAACATCAATGCCACCCTGATGGCCATGGTGCAGGAGGACAAGGCCTCGGTGCTCTCGAGCCCGCGCATCACCACCCAGGACAATCAGGCTGCCGCCATCACCACCAGCGACACCTACACCTATCAGACCACCAACACCACCATCGGCTCCACCACCCAGACCACGGTCACCTACAACCAGATCTCGGTGCCCATCACTCTGAATGTGACGCCCTTGATCAACCAAGAGAACAACGACATCCGCATGACGGTGAACTTCAACGTCAGCTCGGTGGTGGGCACGCCCGCTTCGGGGGTCCCGCCCAATCTCTCCATCCAGACCGCCAACACCATGGTGCAGGTCAAGAACGGGGAGACTGCGGTGATCGGCGGCCTCATGCGCGACAAGCTGACCACCACGGACACCAAGGTGCCGGTGCTGGGCGACATCCCCCTGCTGGGCTACTTCTTCAAGAGCAAGGTCGTCCAGAAGAGCAAGAAGGAGCTGGTGATCTTCCTAACCCCTTCCATCAGCGCGGACTGACCTCAGCCAGCCATTGAGCACCTTGAGGCCCCTTTGGGCCTCAAGGTGTTTTCTTGTTCGGAGACAGATGAGCCGACTTCGCTACCTCACCGCCGGTGAATCCCATGGCGAGGCGCTGACCATCCTGCTGGAGGGCCTGCCCGCCAACCTGCCGCTGGACTTGGAGCGCGTGGATGCCTGGCTGGCCCAGCGCCAGATGGGGCACGGCCGCGGCGGCCGCCAGAAGATAGAGCAGGACCGGGTGCGCGTCACCGCAGGCCTGCGCAATGGCCTCACCTTGGGCAGCCCGCTGGTGATGACCATAGACAACCGCGATTGGGCCAATTGGGAGCGGGTGATGCATGCCACCCATGTGGAGGCCCGCTACCTGAAGAGCGCGGCCATCCATCGCCCGCGGCCGGGCCATGCCGACCTTCCTGGCGGCCTCAAGTATGACCAGCAGGACCTGCGCAACATCCTTGAGCGCGCCAGCGCCCGCGAGACCGCAGCGCGCACCGCAGCCGGCGCGGTGGCCGCCGAGCTCTTGGCCTGCTTTGGGGCGCGCGTGGCAGGGCATGTGGTCGAGATCGGCGGGGTGGCAAGCAAGGGGCCAGTGAGCTTCAGCCAGGCCTGCGCAGCGGCATCCTCTCCGGTGCGCTGCGCCGATGCCAGGGCGGGCAAGGCCATGGTGGCGGCCATCGACAAGGCCAAGGCTGCGGGCGACAGCCTGGGCGGCGCCTTTGAGGTGCGGCTCACGGGCCTGCCGCCTGGGCTGGGCAGCCATGTGCAATGGGACCGCAAGCTGGATGCGCGCATGGCGCGGGCCCTGATGAGCATTCAAGCCATCAAGGCCGTGGAAGTTGGCTTGGGCGCCGGCTTTGCCCACCTGCCGGGGAGCAAGGTGCACGACCCCATCCGCTATCGCAAGGGCCGCTACCTGCATGAGAGCAACAACGCGGGCGGCTTCGAGGGCGGCATGAGCAATGGCGAGGAGGTGGTGCTGCGCGCCACCATGAAGCCCATCCCCACGCTCTTCAAGCCCCTGATGACCGTGGACATGCAGACCAAGCAGCGCATCAAGGCCCGCTACGAGCGCAGCGACACCTGCGCAGTGCCGGCCGCCTGCGTGGTGGGCCAGGCCGTGGCCTGCTTCGAGGCTGCCGATGCCTTCTTGGAGAAGTTCGGCGGCGACAGCATGGCTGAGGTCAAGCGCAACCACAAGGCCGCGCTAGCGGCCATGGCGCGGCGATGAAGGGCGTTTCCCGCTGCTTCCTTGTCGGCATGATGGGCTGCGGCAAGAGCGCGGTGGGCCGCGAGCTGGCCCGCCGGCTGGGCTGGGCCTTCATCGACACGGACGACCTGGTGGAGGCCATGACCGGCTTCAGCGTGGCCTCCCTCTTCGAGAAGCTGGGCGAGGAGGGCTTTCGCGCCGAGGAGTCGCGGGCCCTGCGCCTGGCTGCGGCCCGCAAGAGCGTGGTGGTGGCCACCGGCGGCGGCGCGGTGCTGAGGGAAGCCAACCGGGCCCTGATGCACAAGAGCGGCTGGGTGGCCTACCTTGAGACTGACCCGGCAGTGCTGGCGCAGCGCGTGGCCCGCCGCGGCCCCAAGCGCCCCCTGCTCGATGTCAAGGACCCTGCCAAAGCACTGCGCGACATCCTCAAGCTGAGGCAGCCCCTGTATCTTGAAGCAGCCCATGCCAGCCTTCCGACCAGCGGCTCTGTGCGCCAGGTTGCCGAGGCGGTGATGGCGGCCATGCCCGGCGCGTAGCAGGGACATTCGAGGTGGCCATGGCCTTTGAGGCCGAGATCAAAGAGCTGCAAAAGAAGGTCGCCCAGAACCCGGCCTCGCTGGTGTTCGCCCCGCTGGCGGACACCCTGCGCAAGGCTGGCCGCCTGGATGAGGCGGTGGAGGCCTGCCTGGCTGGCTTGGAGCAGAACCCCAGCTACATGACCGCGCGCGTCATCTTGGGCCGCACCTATGCCGAGAAGGGCATGCTGGAAGAGGCCATTGCCGAGTTCAAGAAGATCACCCTGGCAGACGCCGGCAACATCATGGCCCATAGCATGCTGGGGCAGATGTACACACGGCGCTCGCAGTTTGGCGAGGCCATCGAGGAGTACCAGCGCGTGCTGGCCCTCAACCCAGATGACGCCGGCACCCAGGCGGCGCTGGAAGAGGCTCTGAGCAAGGCCCGCGAGCTGCCGGGCGGGGGGCCCGCGGCAGAGGCTAGCGCCAAGAAGGCTGAGCCGGCGCGCCGTGGCGATGAGGACAAGCTGGCCACCATCACGGTGGCCGAGATATACATAAAGAAGGGCGCGCTGGACGAGGCGGTGGAGGTCTTTCGCGAGATCCTGCAGGCGGACCCGGGCAACAAAATAGCGAAAGCCAAGCTGGAAGAGATCGTGGCCTTGAAGGAGAAGAAGGGCCAGGAGGAGTCGGCGGCAGAGCAGAGGCGCAAGGCGGAGGAGGATGCCCGCGCCCGCCAGGCAGCGGAGGAGAAGCGCAAGGCCGAGGAGGCTGCCAAGAAGGCTGCTGAGGATGATGCCGCGCGCAAGGCTGAGGAAGCTGCCAGGAAGATGGCTGCGGCTGCAGAGGAGAAGCGCAAAGCTGAGGAGGCCGAGAAGGCCGCAGCAGAGGCTGAAGAGAAGCGCAAGGCTGAAGAGGCCGAAGAGAAGCGCAAGGCTGAGGAGGCCGAGAGGGCCGCGGCTGAGGCCGAAGGGAAGCGCAAGGCTGAAGCGGCTCTGAAGGCGGCGGCCGAGGCCGAAGAGAAGCGCAAGGCTGAAGAGGCGATGCGGCGCGCAGCTGAGGAAGCCGAGCAGAAGCGCAGGGCCGAAGAAGCGATGAAGCGCGCGGCTGAGGAGGCGGAGCAGAAGCGCAAAGCGGAAGAGGCTGAGCGCAAGCGCAAGGATGACGAGGATGGCGGGGAGAAGATCACGGCTGAGGACATCTTCAGCGTGATGAAGATGTCCTCGCCAGACGAAGTCATTGATGAGGACAATGGCCCCAAGTCAAAGCCGCCTGCGCCTGCCAAAGGGGCCGTGGCTGATGAGGCCCTGGTCAGCCAGATACGCTCCTTTGCCAAGGCCAACGGCATCTTGGCCAGCCTGCTGGTGGCCCGCGATGGGAGCGTCATGGACGCTCAGATCCCCTCGGGCGTAGATGGGAAGGCCCTTGGCCAGCTGACAGCCGCCATCTTTGGCAACACTGAGAAGGCGGTCAGCCGCATGCGCTACGGCAGCCTCAATCAGCTCATCATCACCGGCGAGGATGGCCGGCAGATCCTGTTCGTGCAGCTCAAGCAAGGGGTGCTGGCAGCGCTCACAGACAAGAACGTGAACTTGGGGCTGCTCCGCATCGCACTGCATGACCTTCTGCGCAAGGCGCAAGGCTGACGCTTTTGCCCTGGAAAGAGGGCAGGGGATTTAGTAGATTGGGTTCGTCCCGCATCGAGAGACATGCGGATTCAAGGGAGCACCCAGAGATGGATTTCAAGGCTATCCTCAATGAGATTGTTGCTTCTGTGGATGGGAGCATCGGCGCCGGCCTGGTCGGGTTGGACGGCATCGTCATCGACCAGGTGTCGGTCAAGGCTGATTTCGACATCACGGTGGCCGGGGCTGAGTATGCCACCATCATCAAGAATGCCAAAAAGGCCTCTGAGAGCTTTGGCCTGGGCAAGACCAATGAGGTCCTGATCTCGACGGACATGGCCACCATGATCATGATGACCGTGGGCACCGAGTATTTCGTGGCCATCGCCCTGGCATTGGATGGGAACCTGGGTCGCGGCCGGCTGGAGCTGAAGAAGGCCATCCCCAAGTTCGAGAAGGCGCTCTCTTAAGATGGCGCATCGCGCCCTGGCCCGCGCCCTGCAGCTGGTCCTCTCCAACCTGGGCCGGGTGACCCTGGCCAATCTCTGCGCCTTCGCTGCCCTGCTCCCAGCCCTGCTGGCATGGATGGCCCTCATGGGGTCGCATCCCGTGGTCTCAGCCTTCTGGCTCAAGGCCCTGATGGCAGCAGCAGTGGCGGCCTGGGGCTGGGCCTGCCTCAGCTGGCTGGCTTCTTGGAGCGTGGACCTAGCCCGCGGGGGCGCGCATGCTGGCCTGGGCAGCTTCACCCGCGCCTGGGTTCGGCAGTCGCTGGGTCCTCGCAGCTTGGCCTTCGCAGCTTTTGCGCTCTTCTTTGGCATCAATGGCTTGGCCCTGGTCTTCTATGGCTGGATCATGCCATTGCCGCCCGCCCTGCGGCTCATTCTGCTGTGCCTGACCGCTTCGCTGGGATTGTGGGGAGCCATGGCGGCCCAATTGGCGCTCGGCTTTGGCGCTGAGCCGGGCCTGGGAGCCTGGGAGCAGCTCAAGCTGGCGGCTTTCGCGCCGGTGGCCTATCTGCCCTCCAGCTTCTTTGCCCTGGTGCTGGGAGCCTGGTTCAGCGGTGCTCTGGCTCTGGTGGCCCTGCACTTCTATCCCACCGTGGCCCGCTGGCTCTTCCCGCTCTTCATGCCGCTGGCTTTCTTGCCTGTCGTCACCCTGGGATTGCTGGCCGCCTTTTTGGCCTTCTTGGCCGAGGAGATGCAGATGGCCAGCCTGGGGTTCCCTCCGCCGCAGCCCAGGCTCCCTGGCCTGCGAGAGATCTTCCGCCCTTGGGAGTGAGAATGATGGGCATCCTTAAGGACAGGCTGATGGAGGGCTGGGCTGGGCTGCGAGCCTGGGCAGATGGGCGCAGCCGCAGGTTCTGGTGGGCCCTAGGCTGCACGGCCCTTCTGATGTGGGTGGTGCTGGGCGGCCAGCGCGGCTTCCTCAAGCTGGTCTCGCTGCAGCGCGAGAAATGGAGCCTGCAGAGCGAGATCCGCTCGCTGGGCCAGGACAACCTGAGGCTGGCAGCTGAGGCGCGGGACTTGCAGAGCCACCCTGGCGACTATGAGCGCAAGGCACGGGAGGAGCTGATGCTGGCCAAGCCCGGCGAGATCATCTACCGTTTTGACAAGAACGGGCAACCTTGACGCCGCGCCCCGGACCGGGGCGCGAATTCATTTACAGGGGCGCTGCGCGCCCGCTCGCATGAGGGGAACATGGCGCTTTTGATCGTCGGCTCAGTGGCCTATGACACTTACAAGACCCCCTTTGGCTCGGTCAAGGAGGCCATGGGCGGCGCTGCCGTTCATGCGGCGCTGGCCGCCAGCCGCCTGGCTCGGGCTGTTGCCGTGGTGGGCGTGGTGGGCCGCGACTACCGCCAGGCAGACCTGGGCCTCCTGTCGCGCCAGGGCATTGACATATCGGGCATTGAGCGCGCGCCTGGCCGCACCTTCCGGTGGACGGGCCGCTATGAGGGCGACATGGCGCAGGCCCAGACCCTGAAGACGGAGCTGGGCGTCTTTGGCGCCTTCAACCCAGCCCTGCCCAAGGCCCTGGCCCGCCCCCGCTTCCTCTTCTTGGCCAACATCCACCCGGCGGTGCAGGCTGCGGTGCTGCGCCAGGCAGGAAAGCCAGCCTTCACGCTGCTCGACACCATGAACTACTGGATCGCCAGCCAGAGGGCTGCCCTGCTCAAGGTCATCCGCGCGGTGGATGGCCTCATCGTCAATGACCAGGAGCTGCGCCAGCTGACCGGGGCCGGGACCCTGGCCGTGGCTGCCCAGAAGGCGCTGGCCCTTGGGCCCAAGGTGCTGATCCTCAAGCGCGGGGAGCACGGCGCATCGCTCCACACGCGCAAGGGCAGCTTTCATGTGCCGGCCTATCCGGTGGCCAAGGTGCTCGATCCCACGGGCGCTGGCGACAGCTTTGCGGGCGGCTTCATCGGCCGCCTGGCCCAGGCGGGCGCTGTGGATGAGCCGATGCTGCGCGAGGCCATGCTCTATGGCACCGCCATGGCCTCCTTCAATGTCGAAGATTTCTCGGTCAAGCGCGTGCTCAAGGCCGGAAGACCTGGCATCGCAGCGCGGGTGAAGGCGCTCAAGGCGATGATCGCGCTTTGAGCAGGGGAGGGCGTATGGCTCGGCACATCCTGGCGATGCTGATGGCTGCGGGATTGTGCGCACCCCTGCATGCGACCCTCTTTGACCAGGGCTCGGTCAACGGCCCAGATGCCGCCAGCGCGGGCCAGGGCTGGGCTTCGGTGGCTCGTCCGGACGGCGCAGCGGCCATCGCCCTCAACCCGGCCGGACTGTGGGGCGGGGAAGGCTTTGCCCTGCAGTCGGAATATGCCAGCCTGCTGGGCGGCAAGCAGGACGAATCGGGGCTCTTTCATCGCGGCAGCCTGCCTGAGCTCGGCCTGGGCTATGGGCTGTCCTATCGCAGGGTGGACTTCACCGCTGCGCCGAATCGCAGCGAGCAGCAGTTCAGCCTGGGGCTGGGCCTGCCCTTCTCGCAGGATCAGAGCCTGCGCGTGGGCGCCGCCCTGAAATACCAGCTGGCAAGCTATGGCCGGCGCCCGGCCCCTTCGCCCGAGCAGGCCTGGGGCCTGGACCTGGGCATCCTTTGGACTGCGCCCTGGTGGGAGAGCCGCCTGACCTTGGGCGGCGACCTCATCAACCTGGCCAGCAGCTTGAGCGGCGGGGACGACCTGCCGCACACCCTGCCGGCCGACAGCCAGCTGGGCGCTGCCTGGCGCTTTGACCCGGCCACCCGCCTTGAGGCGGATTATGAGACCATTGACCAGAGCCGCGAGACCCTCCTATCCAGCCAGGGCCTGCGCCTGGGCGGCGAGCATTGGATGCTGGATGGCCTGCTCGCCCTGCGCCTGGGCTGGGCCGCAGAGCAGGATCTTGCCAGCCGCTGGAGCCTTGGGCTGGGCCTGCGCTGGCAGGGGCTGAGCCTCGATTACGCCTTCATGCAGGATGTGTCCCAGCTGGGGGCCAGCCATAGGCTCTCCGCTTCTTGGAGCTTTGGCCAGCCCCAGGCCTCACTTGCGCCGGCGCTCGCAGCCACTGCCTCTGCGACACCTGGGCCGCTCACCCTAACAGCGGCCTTGCCGCTCACCGCGACAGCAGAGCCGCTCACCCTGACGGCGGCCTTGCCGCTCACCGCGACAGCAGAGCCGCTCACCGCGACAGCAGAGCCGCTCACCGCGACAGCAGAGCCGCTCACCCTGACGGGAGCTGCCGCGGTCACCAGCACGGCTGAGCTCCTGACACCCACTGCTCAAGCCCTCACCCTCACTGCGGCCTTGACGCCCACCTTGGAGGTGGACCAGGTGATGGCGGGAGGCGGGGTCAGCTTCAGGCCGCAGATGTCCGGTGATGCGGCTGCTGTCCGCTCATGGAGCCTGGAGGTCCTGGACGCCTCGGGGGACACGCTCTGGGCGCGGAAGGGCGCGCTGCCCCTGCCCAGCAGCCTGCTCTGGAATGGCAGGGACAGCTTGGGGTCCCAGGCTAGCCCGGGCCAGCAAGTGGCGCATCTCAAGCTCTGGGATGCCCAGCATGTGCTGGCCAGCGTCGAAGCCGCCTTCCATCTGGCGGCCAAATCCGCCAGCCTGGAGCTCAAGGCCGATCCCGCCATCTTCTCGCCCACGCCCGGCAGCCGGCATCCTGAGGCCCGCCTGGCTTGGGACTTGCGCGGGGCCAAGGCTGAGGCCTGGGATTGGAAGATCATCGACGCCCGCAATCGGCTGGTGGCCAGCGCCCATGGCCAGGGCAGCCCGGCTCAGCCCCTGGCCTGGGATGGCCGCTGGCAGCGCCGGCGCCAGCCCCAGGGCCCCTACCGCTTCGAGCTGCGCATCCAGGCTGCTGGGCGGGCCAAGAAGCTCAAAGCCACGGCCAGCATCCAGCTGGATATGAGCCTCCCTGAGGCGCAGCTTTCGGCCGAGCGGCAGGTCTTCGATGCCGAGGCTGCTGGAGCGCCCACGGTCAGATTCATCCCGGCCGCCACGAGCCTATCGGGCGTTGATTCCTGGGCCCTCGAGATCGCCAGCAGCGGGGGAAAGCTGGTGCGCCGCCTGCAGGGCCAGGGCGACCTGCCCGAGCGCATCGTCTGGGATGGGCGCGATGAGCGCGGCGATGCTGTGGAGCCGGGCCAGGCATACAGCGCCAGCCTGGCGGTCTCGGCCAAGAGCGGCGCGCAGGGGAGCTCCTTGAGCCTGCCCTTGCAGTCAGACGTGCGGGCCTTTCACGAATCCACGGCCATCCGCGTGCAGCTCACCAGCCTGCTCTTCGAGGCTGGAGCGCAGTCCCTGAGCCCTGAGCAGATGGCCTCCCTGCAGGCCGCAGGGGCTGCCGCCAAGCGCTTTGGCGAGCGCTATCTCATCCAGGTGAAGGGCTATGCCAGCGAGGGCGAGGCCGCGGGGGGGCTGAGCTCCCTGGAGCTCTCTGCCCGGCGCGCCCGAGCAGCATCAGACTACCTGGCCCAGTCTGTGGGCCTGCCTGCCGAGGCGCTCACCTGCGCCGGCTATGGCCCGGCCCCTGCGGGCGACGCCGCCGGGGCAGGGGACCCCGCCCGACAGCGCCGGGTCGACGTCATCCTCTGCACCCGCTGACGCCCGGCGCCAGCACCCCTCCTCAACGAGGACGCATGCGCAATTCAGCCCTCATCCTGGCAGCAGCTCTGCTCCTCGCGCCCTGCCTGCGCGCGGATGAGCTCACGCTCTGGGGCCGGCCCGCGGACAATGACCCGGCCGAGCGCCGCCTCTTCGACCAGGAGGTGGCAGACTTCCAGGCCGGCTACCAGGCCCGCCACGGCCGCCCCATCCAGGTGAGCTCGCTGGCGCGCCGCTATGTGCAGCAGCAGTTCATCGCAGCCATGGCTGGTGGCAAGGGGCCAGATGTGGCCCGGGTCTGGGTGGGGGCGGTGCGCACCCTGGCCCGCCTGGGGATCTTGGAGCCGCTGGATGACGAGTTCAAGGCCTGGCCGCGGGCGGCCTTCATCCCTGCCCCGCTCATGCAGCCCGCGCAGCTGGATGGCCACACCTATGCCGTGCCCTGCGACAGCTACTTCCAGTGCCTGCTCATCCGCCGCGACCTTTACCAGGCCGCTGGCATGGATGCCCGGCACACCCCTGCCAATTGGGATGAGCTGCGAGACTCGGCCCGCCGCCTCACCAAGCCCCAGCTCAGCCAGGCAGGCCTGGGCTTCCCGGCGCGCACCGATGCCTTCCTCGATTTCCTGTGGCAGGCGGGTGGCGAGGTGCTGCGGCAGCAGGATGGGCGATGGGCTTGCGCCTTCCAGGAGAACCCGGGGCTCTCTGCGCTCAGCTTCCTGCGCCGCCTGCGCTTTGAGGATGGCTCGATGCAGGGCAACCCGCTGGCCAGCGAGGACGAGATAAGCCAGCTCTTCGCGCTGGGGCACCTGGGCATGATGGTGGGCTCGCCCAACCAGCTCTCAGAGATGATCCTGCGCTATGGGCTGCGGCCCAGCCAAGTGCTGATCGCCCCGCTGCCTGCCGGCCCAACGGGCATCAGGGCCAGCCATGCCGGCGGAAATTATCTGGTGGTCAATGCTCAGGCCTCCCCCGAGCGCCGCCTTGAGGCCTGGGAATACATGCAGTCGGTGCTCTCGCCAGAGTCCCAGCTGATGCGCTGGAAGGGCATGCGAGAGGCTTCCATGCCCATCTTCCCGGGCGCCTTTGCCGTGGACATCCAGGTGGAGGACCCTTCGCTGGCGCTGGTCAAGGACAGCATCCCCTATCTGCGCAGCGAGCCCTATTTCGAGCGCTGGCCCCTGGTCGAGGACCAGCTGGACACCCTGCTGATGGAGCGGGCCATGACCGATGCAGGGGTCGACCTGCAGGAGCTTCTGCAAGAATGCGCCCAGCGGGTCAAGGAGACCCTGCTGGACGATCCCACCCTCTGAGGCGACATTGCCGGGAACTGGACAGGACAAGGGAGCATCCCGCCTGCTGAAGAGCCTGATGGACGAGGGCTTGGGCGAAGCTGTGCCCGCCGCCCGCAGCCTGCCGCGCATCAAGCTGGTGCTGCCCTCGGGCAAGGCCCCGGTGTCGGTGCGCAAGAAGGCGCCGGGCCAGGCCGAGGCCCCCTTGCGCGAGCAGCTCCCCCAGATCATCCAGCAGATCTCGGAGAGCTCAAAGGCCGCTCGGCCCGCGCCCGAGCCGGCACCCCAGGCTGCGCCTGCGCTGGCCCTGCCAGAGGCCCAGGCCGCGCCCATGGTGCCCCCCCCTGGGCCGCTGACCACGCGCGACCTGCGCACCTCGCGGCTGCGCCGGCGCTTCGAGCTGGATTATGGCAGGCCACGCATCCGCCGGGGCCAGGCCGCGAGGGCCGACGCACCGCAAGGCGCCGGCATGCAGCGCAGCCCTGCCGGCAGCGCCGGCCTTTCGCCCAAGGCCCTGCTCTCGCCCAAGGCCCTGGCCTGGGCCATGCTGCTGCCCGGCCTCCTGGCGTTCATGCTCTTCGCCTGGATGCCCATGCTGCGCACCTTGGCCATGAGCTTCATGCAGGTGGGCCCCACGGGGAGCGGCACTTGGGTCGGCCTGGCCAACTACGCGCGCGCCCTGCAAGACCCCATCTTTCTGCGCACCTTCTGGCACGCCGCCTATTTCCTGGGCCTCACCCTGGTGCTGGGCTTCACCCTGCCCTTGCTGCTGGCCCTGCTGCTGAACGAGCAGCCCTGGGGCCAGGCCTGGCTCAGGCTGGCCTTCTTTCTGCCCTTCCTCACCCCGCTGGTGCCGGCGGTGATGGTTTGGCGCTGGATCTTTGACGGCGACTGGGGCTTGGCCAACAGCCTTCTGGCTGGCTTTGGGCTGCACCCAGTACCCTGGCTGAGCCAGCCGGACTTGGCCATGGCCTGCGTGGCCCTGGTCTTCATCTGGAAGAGCACGGGCTGGACCGCCCTCATCTACCTGACCAGCCTGCAGTCTGTGCCGGAGGAGCTCTACGAGACAGCGGAGATGGAGGGCGCGCCTTGGTGGAGGCGCATCTTCATGGTCAGCCTGCCCCACCTGCGCGCCACCATGGCCTTTCTGCTGCTGATGCAGGTGGTGGGCAGCCTGCAGATCTTCACCGAGGTCTACCTGCTCACTGGCGGCGGGCCGGCCCTGGCCACCGAGACGGTGGTGACCTATCTCTACCGCAGGAGCTTCCTGTACCTTGACTTCGGCTATGCCTCAGCCATGGCGGTGCTGCTCTTCGCCCTGCTGGCAGCCTTCACCGCAGCGCGCTTGCGCCGCATAGAGGAGGATTACGAGTGATGGCCCTGCGCGACACGATGGGGCGCCGGGCCCTGCTTTCCGCCCGCGAGCGCCGCGGCGGGGCCGGCTTGGCCCTGCTGGCCCTTCAGATGGGCTTCTTCCTGCTCTCCCTGCTGGCGGTGCTGCCCTTCGCCTGGATGGTGCTGGCGAGCCTGCGCCCCAGCGCCGAAGTCTTCCGCTTCCCGGCCGCCCTGCTGCCCGAGACCTGGGACTTCTCCCCCTACCAGGCTGCGCTGGCGCGGCTGCCCTTCTGGCGCTGCCTGGGCAACTCGGCCCTGGCGGCCTCGCTCACGGTGGCGGGCCAGCTGCTGCTCTCATCTCTGGCCGCCTATTCGCTGAGCCGGCTCCGGCCCGCCGGCCGCAAGGCCCTCTTCTTCCTCATGATCTCCACCCTGCTCATCCCCTTCGAGTCCGTGGCCATACCCCTTTACCTTCAGATGCGCGCCTTCCCCCTGGGCGCCACGCGCCTGCCGCACTTGAACCTGCTCTCCAGCTATTGGGGGCTGGTGCTGCCCCTGGTGGCCTCGGCCTTCAGCATCTATGTGCTCAAGAGCTTCTTTGACCGCATCCCGGCAGACTTGCTGAATGCCGCGCGGCTGGATGGCGCCAGCGAGTGGCGCATCTTCGCCACCCTGGCCCTGCCGCTAGCCAGGCCGGTGCTGGCCATCCTGGCGGTCTTCGCCTTCTTGGGCGCGTGGAATGGCTTCTTCTGGCCCTTGATCGTGCTCAATGACCCGCAGAGCTACACCTTGATGCTCGGCGTGCAGAAGCTCATCGAGAATGGCGAGCCGTGGAACGTGGTGATGGCTGCAGCCACCCTCACCACCTTGCCCTCGGTTCTGGTCTTCCTGGTCCTGCAGCGCTTCATCACCCGCGGCGTGGCCTTCATGGGCATCCAAGGATGAGCCGGCTGCAGGCCTTCTGCCCCAAGAGCCAGCGCTTGCGCCGGCATTGCGAGGGCGTGGCTGCCACGGCCCAGGCCCTGGCCCCGGCCTTTGGCCTCGACCCCCTTCAGGCCTGGCTGGCGGGCTGGCTGCATGATTGCGCCAAGGAGCTCTCACGGCCGCAGTCCCTGCGCCTGCTGGATGAGGCCGGGCTGGATGCCGGCGAGCGGGCCCTGCCGGCGCTGTGGCATGCGCCGCTGGGGGCGCTCTTTGCCCGCCAGCGCCATGGCGTGTCTGACCGCGCCATTCTGGCCGCCATCCGCTGGCATTCCACGGGCCGCGCCGGCATGGGCGCCATGGAGCGCCTGCTCTTCCTCTCTGACTACATCGAGCCTTCCCGGGAATTCTCCGGGCTCAAGGCCCTGCGCAAGCTGGCGCAGGAAGATGCTGAGCGGGCCTTCCAAGAGGTGGCGGTGGCCAAGCTGGCCCACTTGGTGCAGCAGCGCCGCACCGTGCACCCCCGCTCTTTAGCCCTCTACAACTCCCTTTTGAAGAAGATCCCATGAAGACCCTGAAGGATTCATTGAATTTTGTGGTGTCAGAGGCCTTTCGCGCCGAGGGCTTTGACCCCCGCCTGGGCGAGGTGATGGATTCGCAGCGGCCAGACCTCTGCCAGTTCCAGGTGAACGGCGCGCTGGGGGCGGCCAAGGCGCTCAAGCGCAACCCCCGCGAGATAGGCCAGAAGCTGGCCGACCGCCTGGCAGGCAGCCCCAAGCTCGCCTCGGTCAAGGTCGAGGGCCCGGGCTTCATCAATATCATCGTCAAGCCGTCCCTGCTGGCCCAGTCGCTGGATGCCACCCTGGCGGATGCCCGCCTGGGCGTGCCTGAGCGCGAGGAGGCCTGCTCCCTGGTGCTCGATTTTGGCGGGCCCAATGTGGCCAAGAGCATGCATGTGGGCCATCTGCGATCCTGCACCATCGGCGACAGCCTGCAGCGCCTGGCGCGATTCATGGGCGACCGGGTGGCCAGCGACATCCACCTGGGCGACTGGGGCACGCAGATGGGCATGCTGATCGAGGCGGTGAGGGAGCGCGAGCCAGGCCTCCCCTACTTCGACCCAGCCTTCAGCGGGGCCTATCCCCTGGCCTCGCCAGTCAGCATGGCCGACCTGGAGCAGCTCTATCCCGCCGCCTCAGCGCAGTGCAAGCAGGATGAGGCAGCGGCTGAGCGCGCGCGACAGGCCACCATGGAGCTGCAGCAGGGGAGGCGCGGCTATCGCGCGCTGTGGCAGCATTTCGTGGATGTCTCGGTCTCGGCCCTCAAGGGCGACCTGGCTGTGATGGGCGTCAGCTTTGACCTCTGGCTGGGCGAGAGCCATTACCAGGAGCCCATCCCCGCCATGCTTGAGGACCTGAAGCTGCGCGGCCTGGCCGTGGAGAGCGAGGGCGCCCTGGTGATGCCGGTGGATGCGCCGGGCGACGCCAAGCCCATGCCGCCCGTGCTGCTGGTCAAGGGCGATGGCGGCTTCCTCTACGCCACCACCGACCTGGCCACCCTGCGCGACCGCGTGCGCGGCAAGGCTGGGGCCATCTGGTACGTGGTGGACAAGCGCCAGAGCCTGCACTTTGAGCAGGTCTTCCGAGCTGCCCGCAAGGCTGGCTACGCGCCGGAGGGCGTGGCCCTGGAGCATCTGGCCTTTGGCACCATGAACGGGCCCGATGGCAAGCCCTTCAAGACCCGCTCCGGCGGCGTGATGCGGCTTCGCGACCTGATGGAGATGTGCCGGGCCGAGGCCCTGGCCAAGATGGAGGGCATGGGCCTGGCCGCCGAGGTGCCGGCTGAGGAGCGCGAGGACGTGGCTCGCAAGGTGGGCCTGGCTGCGCTCAAGTTCGCTGACCTGGTGAACCACCGCGCGGCCGACTATGCCTTTGACCTTGAGAAGTTCACGCGCTTCGAGGGCAAGACCGGCCCCTACCTGCTCTACGCCGCAGTGCGCATCAAGAGCGTGCTGCGCAAGGCCAAGGAGCAGGGGCTGCGGCCCGGAGCCGTGCAGGAGCCTGGAGAGCGCGAGGAGGCGCTGGCCCTGCTGCTGCTAAAGTACCCTGAGGCCCTGCGCGCGGCCTATGCCCAGCGCGCGCCGAGCCACCTCTGCGAGCACCTCTTCCAGCTCTCGCAGGCCTTCAGCAGCTTCTACCAGCAGTGCCACATCCTGCATGAGCAGGACCCGGCCCTGCGCGCCAGCTGGCTGTCCCTGGCCAGCCTCACCTTGCGCCAGCTGGAGCACGGCCTGGGCCTCTTAGGCATAGAGACGCCGGAGCGGATGTGAGCAAAGCCTGGCCTCTCAAGGCCAAAGGAGCCATGATGAAGATCGATCCAGAAGATTTCCAGGTCCCGCAGGGGAAGCCGGTCGATCTGAAGAAGTGGCCGACGCGGCTCAAGCCCCTGGCCAAGGGCAAGCAGCGTCATGTGGAGCTGCTCGCCGAGCATGTCAGGCGCCTGAGCGAGCTGCAGAGGGTGCTCTATGCCTCGGGCCGCCACTCCCTGCTGATCATCCTCCAGGGCATGGACGCCAGCGGCAAGGATGGCGCCATCCGCCATGTCATGTCCGGGGTCAACCCTCAGGGCTGCCAGGTTTCCAGCTTCAAAGAGCCCAGCGCCGAGGAGCTCAGGCATGACTTCCTATGGCGCAGTACAAAGCGGCTGCCAGAGCGCGGTCAGATAGGCATCTTCAACCGCTCTTATTATGAGGAAGTGCTCATCGCCAAGGCGCACCCTGAGGTCCTGCAGGGCCAGCATCTGCCGCCAGAGGCCATGGCTGGGAAAGGGCTGTGGGAGGGGCGCTACCGATCCATCATCGACCTTGAGAGCCATCTCTACCGCAACGGCACCCGTATCCTCAAGTTCTTCCTCCATCTATCCAAGGAGGAGCAGAAGAGGCGCTTCTTGTTGCGCCTGGATGACAAGACCAAGAATTGGAAGCTGAGCCCTGCGGACATCAAGGAGCGCGGCTTTTGGAAGGAGTACCGCAAGGCTTATGAGCATTGCCTGGCTGCCACCAGCACCAAGCAGGCGCCCTGGTTCGTGGTGCCTGCCGACGGCAAGGAAGACGCCCGCCTCATCATCTCGGGGCTCATCATCCGAGCGCTTGAGGGGATCAAGATGAGCTATCCGGTGATGGATGCCGCGCAGCGCAAGAGCCTGCAGGCCATGCGACAAGAGTTATAAGGGAGCGGAAAAACAAAGAAGCCCAGCCGAAAGGCTGGGCTTCTTTGTTTCGGGGGCTGCTGAGGGCTGAGAGCGCCCCCTTATTTCTTGAGGTCGTCCTTGATGTCCTTGGTGTCCTGCTTGATATCCTTGGCCGCGTCCTTGGTGTCCTGCTTGATGTCCTTGGCCGCGTCCTTGGTGTTCTGCACAGCCTGGTCGACCTTTTCCCCTGCCTTTTCCCCTGAGTCCTTCTTGCAAGAAGCGGTGATGCTGACCAGCCCGGCGCAGAGGATGGCCGCCATCAAGACCTTCGAGATTTTCATCGCATTGCCCCCAGAAGTTCTGAGATCGAGGGAGTCAGGAAGGCCGCGCGGCCTTTCCTGGAGCTCCTTGCCTTGAGAGTTATCGCTATCATAAAGGCTTGGATAATGGCTTTTATTCCCATGAGGGCAAGGAGCAAGCCCGCATGCCGCCTATGGCCCAGCCCGCCCCTCAGGGCGCGCCAAGAAAAGGCTCGCAAAAGGGAATAAACGCCCAGGCGCCCGCATTCAACGGTAAGCCCTCTTGCAGGCCCGCACCCCCTGCGCCCACCTTGATCATGGGGATCCGTGAAAAACCTCCTATTTGCAGCCGCCTTTTGTGGGGCTTGCCTGCTGGGCGCCCATCTCTGTGCCGAGGAAGCCAGCTCCTTCTATCTGCTGGGCGGACTGGATGGCAAGCTGCTCGCGGATCATGACACCAACACCTATTTCAATGTCAGCGATTCATTCAAGCCCCAGGGCTATCCCAGCGGCGTCGTGCATCTGGGCTATCAATACGAGAAGTGGCTTGCCTTGGAGGCGAGCGCTGACCTGGGGCTTTCCCGCACATACAGCGTCTCTTACGCGAGCGGCTTGCTGGGCACCACCCGCAATGTCAGCGCTCAATGGGGCCTGTCCACCTACTCGCTGACGCCCGCATTCACCTGGGCGGGAAGAGGCTATGCCCACCTTCTTGGCTTGCGGCTGGGCGTGGCGAGCCTCAATGGGCACGTGGACGATGATGCCGATGGCGTGCCCGGCAGCTACGATGAGAGATCCAGCGCCTTCGATTTTGGCGTGCTCTTTCGAAGCTCGCGCATGGTGTCAGGGCCCTTCAGCCTGGGCTTTGAGCTGGGCTATGACTGGACCCGATTCAGCGATGTCAGCACTGCGAACGGCACGGGCGCCTACCGGTCTGTCAGCAGCCCAGAGCGCAATATCTCGGCCATCGGCCACCGGGGCAATGTGACCGCCCTGGACTTCTCTGGCGCTCATATCGCCATCGTCCTGGGCTTGTGGAGCGAACCATATGTGAACAGGGAAGCAGAGGCTTTTGACTGCCCGAAGGAATGAGGCCCTTTTGAGGGGGCATGGGCAGCCGGAGGGACGCTGGCGGGATTTTTGAACCAAGCCCGGGGGATGCTTCCCGGGTTTCTCTGTTTTGTAGGACAAGCTCGAGGTGGGCAAACGAGAATCGCAGACCGGTTTTGGAAGCGGGGCGCCTCCTTCTTTGAGGCGCCAGAGGGCGCCATCCGCGAAGAGATCTTCTCCGTGGAGCGGCTGGAGAGCTATGCCCAGAGCCTTGCGCTCGAGCATCTCCACGGCACCTCCATACGCGCTGGCCGAGGGCTGGCATCCCGGGTGATGGAGAACGCGCGCGTTTTGGCCCGCTGCCACCGAGAGCTCAGCGCAGCCATGGCCTCGGGGCGCTCGGTGCCCCCCGCTGCCAAATGGCTGCTCGACAATTTCCACCTGGTCGCCGGCCAGGGGAAGGCGATCAAGGGAGAGCTGCCCTATGGCTATTACAGGGAGCTCCCCAAGCTGGGGCGCGGCGAGCTCAAGGGCTATGCCCGCATCTACGGTCTGGCCTGGAATTGGGTGGCGCACTGCGACAGCCATTTCGATTCGGAGACGCTGCGCCGCTTCATCGCCGCTTATCAGCAGACCCAGCCCCTCACCATAGGCGAGCTCTGGGCCCTGTCCATCACCCTGCGCATCGTGCTCCTTGAGAATCTGCGCCGGCAAGCCGTGCACGTGGTCACCAACCTCCGCGCCACGCGCCGGGCTGACCGCCTTGCCGACCTGCTCTTGGGCCTGGGCTCTGGGGCGGTGGTGGACCCTGCGCGTGTGCTGCGCAGGTTGAAGGGCCAGGCCTTCCCGCTGGCCTTCGAGGCGCGCCTCTTCAAGCGGCTCAGGGACCAGGATGCCGCAGTCACCCCGGTGCTCGAATGGCAGGCGGAGCGACTTGCACGTCAGCGGACCACGGCAGCGGCCTTGGCCCGAGAGGAGCATCAGGAGCAGCTGACCCGCGATGCCACTTGCGCCAATGTCATCACCAGCTTGCGCGACATTGCCTTCTTTGATTGGCCAGCCTTTGTTGAGAAGCTCAGCCTGGTGGACCAGGTGTTCCAGAGCGCCTTCGATTTCAAGGGCCTCAGCTTCGTCACCCGCGACCGCTACCGCCATGCCATCGAGGACCTGGCCCGGGGCAGCCGCTATAGCCAGCTCGAGATCGCCCGCTTTGTGGCCAAGAACATCCTGGCCGCCCGTGCCGAGGGCGAGCAGGTGGACAGCCCTTTGGCAGATGCCGGGGATTACCTCATCGGCCCAGGCATGATCGCATTCGAGCGCCAGGTGAAGTATTCCGCCCCCTTTGGCCTGCGGTTCTTGCGCGGCGCGACAGCCTTGGGAGCCCCCCTATACCTGAACGCGCTCGCCCTTGCCACCGCCTGCGGGATAGCCCTTCCCTTGGGCTATTGCTACATCAAGGGCATGCGCGGCTCCCTGGCGCTGGGGGTGGCCTGCTTGGCCCTCATACCAGCCACCGAGATCGCGGTGTCCCTCGTCAACCACATGGTGATGAAGCTGTGGCGGCCCTTTCACTTGCCTGCGCTCGCGCTCACGGACGGGATCCCAGCTTTGATGCGCACGATGGTGGTCATGCCGGTAATCCTTGAGGACGAAGGCGGCTTTAGGGACCTGGTTGAGATGCTGGAGGTCCATTATCTGGCCAACCCGGACGGTGAGGTCTTCTTCAGCCTGCTCACCGACTGGCCTGATGCAACTTCTGAGGGCAAGGAGGGCGAGGGCGCCCTGCTGAGAGCCGCATTGGCCGAAGTGCAAGCGCTCAATCTGAAGCACGGCCCCGGGCCCGGGGGCATCCCCCGCTTCGGCCTGTATCATCGGCGGCGCCTCTACAATGCCCTGGAAAAGCGCTGGATGGGCTGGGAGCGCAAGCGCGGAAAATTGCTGGAATTCAACCGCCTGCTCAGGGGGCGCAAGGACACCAGCTATGCCCTGCAAGGCGGGGAATCACCAGAACCGCCGCCGCATGTCCGCTTTGTCATCACCCTTGACCAAGACACTCATCTTCCCCGGGGCTCAGCCCTCAAGCTGGTGGGCGCCCTAGCCCATCCCCTGAACCAGCCGCGGCTCGACAGCGCAGGGGAGCGGGTGATACGGGGCTATGGCATCCTGCAGCCGCGCATCAGCCCCATACTCCCTGCGCGCGAGGATGCCACGCTGTTCAACCGCCTCTATTCGGGCCGCGCTGGCGCAGACCCCTATGCTTTTGCCGTGTCCGAAGTCTACCAGGACCTCTTTGGGGAGGGCAGCTACACGGGCAAGGGCATCTATGATGTGGACGCCTTCGAAGCCTGCTTGGAAGGGAGGGTCCCCGAGAACATCCTGCTCAGCCATGACCTGTTGGAGGGCAGCTTTGCCCGGGCTGGCCTGGTCAGCGATGTCGAGTTCTTCGAGGAGTTCTTCGGCCACTATCAGGCCGCTGCAAAGTGCAAGCACCGCTGGACGCGAGGGGATTGGCAGCTCTTGCCATGGATCTTTGGCTTTGCCCAGGGGGAGGGGGCGGCCTTGGGCGTGGTGGCGCGCTGGAAGATGCTCGACAACCTCAGGCGCAGCCTGCTGGCACCGGGCTGCATGCTCGCCCTCTGCGCTGCCTGGTTCCTGCCCCTGGGGCAGGCCGCGGCTTGGTCGGCCTTTGTGATAGCCAGCCTCACCCTGCCCCATCTGCTGAGCGTGCTGGTCAGCGACATCATCCCCCAGCGGCGAGATTTCTCGCTGCGCAGCCATTGGCGCTCGCTGGGCCAAGAGCTGGGCGCCGGCTTGCTCAAGTCCTTCTTCGCATTGGCGTTGCTGCCGGCCGATGCCTGGCTGATGGGGGACGCCATCCTGCGCACGCTGTTCCGCCTCTTCGTGAGCCGGCGCCGCCTCTTGGAATGGACCGCTTCTGCCCTTGGGCGCAAGGCGCGAGCCAAGAGCATGGCCCAATTCATCCTGCTGGTCAGGGCAGGGCCGGTTGCGGGCTTGGCTTTGCTGGCCCTCCTTTCTTTCGTCAGGCCGTCGGTTTGGCCCTTGGCATTGCCCTTTGGCCTGCTCTGGCTGGCATCCCCGGTCATCGCGCGCATCTTCAGCCTTCCCAGATTCCGCCCCGCCCTGGCCCAGCTCGAGCCAGGGCAGGCGGAATCCCTCTCTCAGGCTGCCCGCCGGACATGGCATTATTTCGAGGTCTTCGTCGAAGCCTCCGTGCATCACCTGCCGCCGGACAACTTTCAGGAGGACCCTGAGCCAGCCCTCGCCACGCGGACCTCGCCCACCAATCTCGGGCTCTACCTGCTCTCCTGCGCGGCCGCGCATGACTTTGGCTGGCAATCTCCCTTCCAGCTCCTGGAGAGGGTCGAGAAGGCGCTCGACAGCATGGAGGTCATGGACAAGCACCAGGGCCATTTCTACAACTGGTATGACCTCAAGACGCTGAGCCCCCTCGAGCCGAGGTTCATCTCCACTGTGGACAGCGGCAATCTGGCGGGGCACCTTCTTGTGGCTCGCCAGGCCCTGCTCGAGCTGCTCAAGGCCCCCATCGTGCCTAGCGCCCTGGGCCTCGGCTTGAAGGACAGCCTGGCGCTGGCAATGACTGCGGCTGAGGGTGGAGAGCTCAGCCGCCTGGCTGGCATCCGTCTCAATGGCTTGCCAGCGGCTTTCAGCGCCCTGACGAAGGAGCTGCTCTTGCCCGCCGTGGATGCGCCTGCCTTTCGGGCCCAGATGGCAAGGCTCAAGCCGCTGACCGAGACCTTGGCTGACATCGCGCAAAGCCTTAGCCAAGAATACGGCGCCGCTGTGGCGGCCGAGCTCTTGCGGTGGTCCCTGGCCCTGCAATCTGAGCAGGAAGGCTTTGCCGCATATGCCAGGGCCATGCTGGCTGAAGCGCCGCCTGGCTTCAACCCGCCCTTGGCGGAGGCTGCGGCAGGATTTGGGGCCTTGGGCCTGGCGGGCTCGTCCCGCGCAGCGGAGTCTTTCGCGGGGCGGGTCGATGCCGCTGCCTCGCGCATGCAGGGCCTGTTCGATGCCATGCATTTCGGATTCCTCTTCGATCCCAGCAAGAGCCTCTTCTCCATCGGCTACCGCGAGGCTGACAACGCGCTGGACCCAGGGTGCTATGACCTGCTGGCTTCCGAGGCGCGGCTCACCAGCTTTCTGGCGGTGGCGCGGGGAGAGGTGAAGACCGCGCACTGGGCGCGGCTGGGCCGGCCTTTTGCGCCCATGGGCCAGAGCAGCGCGCTCCTCTCCTGGTCCGGCTCCATGTTCGAATATCTGATGCCCCTGCTGGTCATGCAGTCGCCGCCAGGCAGCCTGCTCCAAGAGTCCTACAGAGCAGTGGTGAGGCGCCAGATTCAGTTCGGCAAGCAGCGCCACCTGCCCTGGGGCGTGTCGGAGTCTGCCTACAACATGCGCGACAAGGACATGACCTATCAGTACTCGGATTTCGGGGTGGAAGGCCTGGGCATCAAGCCTGGCTTGGGAAGGCACAAGGTGGTCGCTCCGTATGCCACGGTGCTGGCCCTGATGGTCGACCCGCTCGCTGCTGCCAAGAACCTGGCTCGGCTCAGCGACCTGGGGGCCCAGGGGACCTATGGCTTCTATGATGCGGTGGATTTTGGGGAGGCGCGCTTCCCAGAGGGGCAAGCCTGGGTGGTGGTGAAGACCTTCATGGCCCACCATCAGGGCATGTCATTGATAGCCCTCTTGAATGCGCTCAAGGGCGGCGCCATGCAATCGCGCTTCATGGCTGTCCCCATGTTCAGGTCAGCTGCACTGCTGCTGCAAGAGCGACCCCCGCGCGATGTGGCTCTGAATCGCTCGACATCCATTGTCGAAGAGTCATGGGCCGTCCCCGAGACAGGCCCGCCTGTGCTTCAGCGCATTTTCAGCAGCCCGCATACCAGCCTCCCCCAGACCCATCTGCTCTGCAACGGCAGCTATTCGGTCATGCTCACCGCCTCGGGCGGGGGCTACAGCCGCTGGAAGGACTCTTGCATCACCCGCTTCCGGCCCGATGCGACCCAGGAAGCATGGGGCAGCTTCCTCTTCATCCGCGACATGCGGGATGGTGCGGCATGGAGCGCCGCATACCTGCCCAGCCGCCGTGAGCCAGCCAGCTACCAGGCCCTCTTCCGGGAGGACAAGGCTGAGTACATCCGCCGGGATGGCAGTCTGGAGAGCCGGCTGGAGGTGGCGGTGAGCCCAGAGGATGACGTTGAGGTGCGCCGCCTCACCTTGAAGAACATGGGATTCCGGAGCCTCGACCTGGAGCTCACCTCGTATGCAGAGGTCTCGCTCAGCGAAGAAGCCGCCGACCTTGCGCATCCGGCATTCGTCAAGCTCTTCGTGCAGACGGAGTATGTGGCAGAACTGGGGGCCCTGCTGGCCCATCGGCGCCCCCGCGACGCGAAGGAGGCGGATGTCTGGGCCGCCCACTTGAGCTTTGCGGAGGGCAGCGAGGGCGGCGGGGTGCATTTTGAGACTGACCGGTCCCGCTTCTTGGGCCGCGGGCGGAACATCTTCGCCTCGCTGATGGGGACGGAGCATCACCTCTTCTCCAACACTGCCGGGGCGGTGCTCGACCCCATCTTCAGCCTGCGCCGCCGCCTGAACCTTGAGCCCGGCGCCATGGCCCATGTGACCTTTGCCACCATGGCTGCGCCCAGCCGCGAAAAGGTGCTGGCGCTGGCCGCCAAGATCCGCGATGGGGCCAATGTGGAGAGGCTCTTCCGGCAAGCTTGGATCCATGCCCAGGTGCAGATGCGCCATCGGGGCATCCAGCCCGAGGAAGCCAGGCTCTTTCAGGCGTTGGCAGGGCACCTGCTCTATCCTGACCCGCGCTTGCGGCCGCCCAGCGAGCTGCTGGCCAAGAACCGCTTGGGGATCAACGGGCTGTGGGGGCAGGGCATATCAGGCGACCTGCCCATCCTCCTGCTGCGCATCGATGAGGCTTCAGACCGCGAGATCCTCAGGCAGGTCATCCTGGCTTGGGAATATTGGCGGCTGAAGAACCTGGCCGTGGACCTTGTCATCCTGAATGACGAGCCGACCTCCTATGCCGCCGATTTCCAGAAGGCATTGGAGGACATGGTGGCCCACCACCATGGGCGCGCCTTTGAGAGGATGGGAGGAGCCATCCACGTGGTCAAGGGCTGCCTGCTGCCAGAGGCAGAGCGCGACCTGCTCCTGTGCGCGGCCCGCGCTATCCTGCAGGCAGGGCATGGCAGCCTCTCCGAGCAGATGGAGCGCGTCCAGCCCTTTGTTGGCCTGCCGCCGCAGATGGGCCCTCCGGCTGAAGCCGCAGCCCCGCCGCTCGAAGAAGAGGCTGTGGAATTCCCGAATGGGCTGGGAGGCTTTGCAGATGGCGGCCGCGAGTACCGCATCGCCCTCGAGGAGGGCCAGCAGACCCCGGCCCCCTGGATCAATGTGATCGCCAACCAGGATTTCGGCTTCCAGGTCTCGGAGTCTGGATCGGGCTACACCTGGGCTGGCAATTCTCGGGAGAACAAGCTCAGCGCCTGGAGCAATGACCCTGTCAGCGACCCGCCTGGGGAGGCCATCTATGTGCGCGATGAGGAGAGCGGGGACCTCTTCACGCCCACCGCCCTCCCCATACGCCTCAAGGGGGGGCGCTATGTGGCCAGGCATGGCCAGGGCTATAGCTGCTTCGAATCCACGGCTCAGGGCATCCAGATGCGCCTGACCCAGCTTGTGCCTCTGGCGGATCCTGTCAAGATAACGCGCTTGGCGCTCAAGAACAGCTCGGACCGCGTCCGGCGCCTCAGCCTCACCGCCTATGTCGAATGGGTGCTCGGCACGCAGCCCCAAGCCACCGCAGGCTCGGTGGTGACAGAGCTGCTGGCAGACCTGGGGGTGCTCACGGCGAAGAATGCCTTCAATCCCGCCTACCCAAAGGCGATCGCGTTCTTGTGCGTGGGCGGATTGCATCATGCCTTCACTGCGGATAGGAGGGAATTCTTGGGGCGGCATGGGACCCGCCAGCGCCCGCGGGGCTTGAGCCCAGGGACGCGCCTGTCAGGGCGGTCTGGGGCGGGCTTGGACCCCTGCGGCGCGCTCCAATCGGTGATCGAGCTAGAGCCCGGGGAGAGCGCTGAGTTCAGGGTGCTCTTTGGCCAGGCCCAGAGCCGGGAGCAGCTTGAGCAGCTGCTCTCCGATTACCGCTCGCGAGACCTTGATGCCTTGCTGGGCGAGGTCAAGGCCTTCTGGGACCAGCTGCTGGGCACCCTGAAAGTGAAGACCCCAGACCGGGCCATGGACATCATGCTCAACCGCTGGCTGCCCTATCAGACCCTCAGCTGCCGGGTCTGGGCGCGCGCGGCATTCTACCAGTGCGGCGGCGCCTATGGCTTCAGGGATCAGCTGCAGGATGTGATGGCGCTCACCCTGGCGCGGCCCGAGATCACCCGGGCTCAGCTGCTGCGGGCGGCAGGCAAGGAATTCGAGGAGGGCGATGTCCTGCACTGGTGGCATCCGCCCAAGGGGGCCGGGGTGCGCACGCGCATCACGGATGACCGCCTCTGGCTGCCATATGCCGCCGCCTATTATGCCGAAGCCAGTGGCGATGCGGCCGTGCTGGACGAGCAGGTCCCCTTCATCGAGGGGCCTCTGCTCTTGCCCGGCGAGGAGGACCGCTATTTCGAGCCGGCGGCTGCCAAAGCCACGGGCACGCTCTACGAGCATTGCGCGCGGATACTTGATTTCAGCCTCAAGACAGGGAGCCATGGCTTGCCCTTGATGGGCGGCGGGGACTGGAATGACGGCATGAACAAGGTGGGATCGGGCGGCAAGGGCGAGAGCGTCTGGCTGGCCTGGTTCCTGATAGCCAACCTGCGGGGATTTGCCCGCTTTGCCAGCGCCCGCGGCGAGAGCCGGCGCGCTCTCAATTGGCAGGAGAAGGCGGATTCAATCGCCGCTGCGGCCGAGAGCCAGGGCTGGGACGGGGACTGGTACCGCAGGGCCTTCTTTGATGATGGGAGCGCCCTGGGGTCTGCGGGCCTGGCAGAATGCCGCATCGACTCCATCGCCCAATCCTGGGCGGTGCTCTCCAAGGCGGCCCAGCCAGCCCGCGCGGCGCGGGCCATGGCGGCATTGGAGGAGTACCTGTGGAAGAAGAGCGACAAATTGCAGCTCATGCTCACACCGCCGTTCTCAAAGGCCAACCCGGACCCAGGCTACATCATGGGCTATCTGCCTGGCATCCGCGAGAATGGCGGCCAGTACAACCATGCCGCGGCTTGGAGCGTGGCTGCCTTCGCGCAGATGGGCGAGGGAGGCAAGGCGCAGGAGCTCTTTGCCATGCTCAACCCCGCAGGGCTGGCGGGAACGCGAGCCGGCATGCAGCGCTACAAGATAGAGCCTTATGTCATGGCGGGCGATGTGTATTCCCAGGCGCCGCATGTCGGGCGCGGGGGCTGGAGCTGGTACACGGGATCGGCCGCCTGGATGGTGCGGGCCGGGGTGGAGTTCATCCTAGGGCTCGCCTTGCATGGCGATTCCATCAGCATCGATCCTTGCATCCCGCCGCAATGGCCCGGCTTTGAGCTTCGGCTCAGCTGGAAGGGTTCTGTTTGGGCCATTCAAGTCGCCAATCCGGACGGCGTGTCACGGGGCGTCAAAGGGATCGTTCTGGATGGGGTGGCTCTCCCTGGCGATGGGGCAAAAAGGCTGCCCTTTGTGCAGGATGGGAAAGAGCACATATTAAAGGTGATGATGGGATCTTGAATGCATGAATCACAAGCTTTTTAAGGGAATAAAGAAGAGAATAGGATGATATAGATTAGAGGGAATAGTCATTGAGTCACATGGAATGATGTCCCGATAATTTGAGCGTGAAAATTGAATGAGTCGGAAGAAACAGAAGAGTCCCTTGTGGGTAGAGTCATTGCCGGCGACCACTCGGCAGAGGAGCGATTCTTCAGGCTGTTCAGGCCTCGCCTATACCGAGCCAGCATGTTTTTCTTGGGCGGCCAAGATTCCGAGGCTGAGGACATCGTCCAAGACACGTTCATGATTGCGCTGCCCAAGCTGAAGGATTACATCTTCAAAGCCCCCATTTATGCCTGGCTGAGGCAGATCTGCCTTCACCTCTGCTATGCCCGCCTCCACAAGCGCAGCCGCATGCTGGTGAGCTTGGAGGAGGACCTGGAGCTCTTCATGCGGCGCATGGCCTCCGAGCGCCTTCAGAACCAGGACCTTGAGGTCGCCAAGCAGGAGAAATTGGCCGTGCTGCGCGATCTGATCACCCAGCTCAACCCCGTCAGCCGCGAGATCATCCAGCTCAGGAACGTGCAGGGCTTGAGCTACACCCAGATCAGCCAGGCTCTGCAGATCCCGCTGGGGACCGTCATGTCGCGCCTCGCCAGGGCCAGGGACCAGATACGCGAGCTCGCCAAGGAGCCAGAGGAGGGCGTGAAGATCCTCGCGAAAGCCCCGAAGCCCCAAAGCGCCAAGGTGTTCATCGACCCCCCTCGCTGACCATGACAAGCTCATGGCATTGTGCGGGCATTTGGAATAATATTGCCACCGACTCCATTCTGTAACAGGGATCGCAAGACAGGGTTCACTTCCCCTTGTGCCCGCAAATATCCGCAATCGAGGCTGCACCATGCAAAAAGACGGGGTTCACAAGATTGACAATGCTATGCCTGATTCTTCGGGAAGCCAGAAGAACTCCTTTTTCACCACCTTGGTCATCGACAATGAGGCCTCCTTTGCCAGCTTCTTGGAGGAATTCTTCAAGATCGAGGGCCACTACATCCTGCGGGCGGTGACGGCCAAGGACGCCCTTGAGAAGACGCG
>Ga0302320_10000611_pt1 | contig 85140 bp, 61 predicted proteins | sample Bog_T0_3_FD_202130 | JGI IMG/M metagenome (GOLD analysis project Ga0302320, IMG submission 202130) | Peat permafrost microbial communities from Stordalen Mire near Abisko, Sweden - Bog_T0_3 | ecosystem: Environmental > Terrestrial > Soil > Wetlands > Peat | place: Sweden: Abisko, Stordalen Mire...
CGGCTTCTCGCTCGAACTTGCCGTTGAATCGCTCAAAGCGCGCAATTGCCTCCGCAACTTCCATCTAACAATCCAACTTTCTCTTTTTTCATCACTTGTGGTAGTTCGGATAGGTCGGGCGTTGCGGTTGAGCGGCGGGTTGTTTCGCGAGGGCTTCGAGGGCCAGCGCTACTGCCTTCTCCAGTTGCGGATCGTGGCCTTCGCTCACCGCCTTCGCATCCTGCTCCACCACATAGTCCGGATCGACGCCGTGGTTCTCCACGTCCCACTCGCCCTTGGGAGAAAAAAATGCCACGCTCGGCGAAGTCACATGCCCACCATCCATCAACACCGGAATCGGCCCGATGCCAACCAGACCTCCCCAGGTTCGCTTGCCCACCAGAGGGCCCAGTTTGGCTTGCTTGAACAGCCATGGCAGCGCATCGCCGCCCGAGCCTGAAAATTCATTGGCGATCATTACCTTGGGGCCGTAGATGCCCGCGTTCGGCGTGTGCTCGATGGTGCCGTAACGCGGGGTCCAGTAGGACTCGATGTGGCGGCCCAGCACTTCGATGAAGTAGTCGGCAACCTGGCCGCCGCCGTTGAATCGTTCGTCGATAATCGCGCCCTGCTTTTGGGTCTGCGCAAAGTAGTAGCGATTGAAGTTGGTAAAGCCGGCCTCAGCCGTGTTGGGAAGATAGACATAAGCCAGTTTGCCGCCGGAAAGCTCGTCGACCTTGCGCTGGTTGCCTTCAATCCAATCGATGTTGCGGAGATTGGCATCGCTGGGAACCGGCTGCACGGATACATCGCGCGTGCTCTTCCCGTCGGCGGAAACAACGCGCAGGCTGATGACTTGCCCGGCGGTGGCTTCGAGCGGCTCCTGAATATCTTCAGCGGCCGTAACCTCCTGCCCGTTGATGGCTACTATGCAATCGCCCACATTCAGGTTCAGTCCGGGCTGGGCCAGCGGAGCTTTTTCGCGCGGATTGAAATGGCCTCCGTTGTAGATTTTGGCCAGGCAATAGCGATTGTTCTTGATTGCGTAGTCGGCCCCAAGCAGGCCGCCCGGCACATGCGGACCGGTTGGAATGTGGCCGCCATTGCCGCGCAGGTGGCCAACCGAGAAGGCTCCGAGCATCTCCTGGAAGATGTAGTTCAGGTCGGCCCGCGAAGCCATGGAAGCCACATAGGGCTCGAAGCGGCGCTCGTCGGCTGTGGTATCCGTGCCGTGGTAGTGAGGATCGTAGAAGTAAGCCCGCTCGATGCGCCAGACCTCGTGGTACATCTGCGCCCACTCGGCATGGGGATCTACATGGACTTTCAGGTCGGTAAAGGATAGCGCTCCATCGCCAGCCTTGACCGGCGCCTTGGACGGCACGATGACCCAGGATGACTGCGCGGGGGGCGCGCCGGGAAGGTCGGGCGCGTCGGGCTTGCGGTTGGATAGCGACAGCAGCATCTTCTCGCCGTCGGCGGAAAGCTCGAAGCTGTCTACGTGTTCCGCGAGGCGCTCGGTCTTGCGGTCTTCCAGCAGCCAGCGGCTCAGGGTCGCCCCGCGATCGCCAAAGCGGCCCGATTCAGGCGTCTCAAGAAAATAGAGGCTGCCATGGGTTCCGGCGGCAAGATGGATGTAGTTGCCGGCGGGAAGCGGCAGGGCAACAATGCGCGTCTCAATTCCGACCAGATCGACCTTCACCGGTTTCGCGGGCGGTTTGGGGGGCGCGGAATGGGCCTTCTCGTCGCTGTCTTTGGCCGCGTCTTTGGCTTCGTCGGCTGGCGTTTCGTCGCCGGGCTTTTTGGCATCCGCCTTGCGCTCGGCCACGGTCTTTTCGTCGTCAAGCTCGGGAGCGATGGGCGAGGGCTGGTCAGCGGCAAGCACCGCCGCGTAGATGTTCGACGTGACCCGGTAGAGGTCGCTGGTCATGTCGAGGCCATCGGAGGTTGCGCCGGCGTTGGTGCTGGAGATGAAGTAGAGGTACTTGCCTTCGCGATCGAAGGCCGGCTCGCTGGAGTCGGCAATCTCGTTTGTGACCTGGGTCGACTGGCCGGTCTCAACCGAGTAAAGAAAGAGCGCGTGCAGGTGGTTATCGAGCGAACGCGGGTAGGCGATCCACTTGGAATCGGGCGACCAGGCCAGGTCGTAGTTGGTGTTGGAGAAGCCACCGTAGACGTTTTTGTCGAAAACGGTGGTGAGCTTGCCGGTGGTCGTGTCGAGGAGATAGATGTTGAGGCGGTTATCGTGGAATGCGATGCGTTTGGAGTCAGGCGACCAGACGGGATCGAAGTAATACGCGGGATCGGCGGCGAGAGGAAACTTTTTGACCGGAGATGAGGCTGCAAGAGAGTTGCCGGTCTGCGGGGCTACGTGGAGAGCGTAGAGGCCGGACTCATCGGAGAAGTATGCGATGGACTGGCCATCGGGAGACCACGCTGGAGAGCGTTCCATGACGCCGGGGGTATTGGTAATGTTGCGCGTTGGACCGTGCTTGGCGGCGACGGTGAGAATCTCGCCGTGGGCTTCGAAGGCGGCTCGCAGTCCGGTGGGCGAAATGGAAGCATGGTCGATTTGATCGGCGACGCTTTCGATTCTGGGCCGGACCTCGGGAAGGTCGGCATCAATCTCTATGGGCACCATGCGGCTCTTTTGGGTTGCTGTGTCGTAGAGGTAGATTTCGCCAAGCTGATCATAGACAAGCGATTTGCCATCGCCTGCCAGCGTGCGAAAATCGGGACCGTCGTTGTGCAGCGCTTCGGTAACCGTTTTGGCTGCCGTGTCGTAGCGGAAGATCCCGATGCGCCCGTTGCGTCCGGAAAGAAAATAGACCTGCGCGCCGGAGTAAACCGGGGAAAAATCGGAGGCCTTTTCATGGGGGACTTCGACCGTGTTGAGGCCCGGCAGGCCGGTGATCCAGATGGTGCTGGCAAGGCCGCCGTGGTAGTTACCCCAGGCGACGAAGGAAGTGTAGTTGAATCCAAATGCGGGCGAGAGCGGGGAATAGGCAATGTGGTCGCCGCTGGGCGAATACTGGCCTTCATAGGCCATGGGCAACGGCAGCGGAGTGGCGATTCCGCCCTGGGCCGAGACGGAGAAAAGCTGGGTATAGCGGCTGACAGACTGGCGCGCGGAGCGGAACAGAATCCGATTGCCGTCTGGAGACCAGGCAACGGCGAAGTCGGCGGCGGGATCGTAAGTAATGCGAAACGGAATGCCACCGGTAGCGGGAATGGTGAAGACATCGGTGTTGCCGTCGTATTCTCCGGTGAAGGCGATTGTGCTTCCATCGGGGGAAAAGACCGGGGCAGTCTCAATGCCCACGCCGGTGGTGAGGCGGGTCGCGCGCCCGCCTTCGCGGGGCACGGTCCACAAATCGCCCGCGTAGCCAAAGGCGATCAAGTCCTTGCTCAGCGCGGGATGCTGAAAGATGTGGGGCTTTGCGGCTGCCTGCATTGTGCTGGGGCTAATCGCCAGGGTGGACAGAACAACTAGAGCAACTGCCGAATGTCGAATGGAGCGCACTGAAACCTCCAAGTGTGTTGCTGGCTTGCCAATGGATATCACTTCTGGAACGTGGGAGGCCGCGCAAAAAGACGTTGTTCGTTGCGAAAAGCATCCCGCAGGGGCTAAAGCCCGATTCATTTTATTGGCTTTATCGGCACGACTGAAGTCGTGCCCTGTTACAAAGCCTTTGAAATTGGTGAATGAATTAGTTTTTCCGCAGCCTCTGAAGTCGTGCCCTGTTACAAAGCCCGTCCGAAATGAGTTTTCCCGCAGCGTGCCAGGAGAGACGGGAGCTGAAGGCTGGAAGCCGAGCGGTTCTTCACTTCTTCGCTCTTTCAGTACTTCACTCGTTCACTTCTTCGCTGCCCCACTACTCCTTCAGCGTCACCGTAATTTTCCTTGCATCGCCGCCCGCGGAGCTGATGGCAATCTCTCCCGTAGCCTTCTTGCGGATGCTCTTGAACTTCTCGCCCCACTCCACCAGCACCAGCGCATCCGGGGTGAGCAACTCGTCCAGTCCCAGGGTCTCCAGTTGGCGCTCACCCTCCAGGCGATAGACATCCAGGTGAAACAGCTTCACCGGCTTGCCGTCGAGCGCGCCGTCATACTCGTGAATCAAGGTGAAGGTCGGGCTGGTCACTTCGTCGGGCTCCGCCGCATCCAGGGCCTGCGCAATCCCTTTTACGAGCGTGGTTTTGCCGGTGCCCAGTTCGCCGCGCAACAGCAGCAGTTGCGGCGGCTTCAAAATGCGCGCCAGCTTGCGCCCCAACTCGACTGTGTCGGCGCCACTCTGTGTGGTGAACTCGTGAATCCGGCCTTCGGTTGCGGGTGCGGCGTTGCTCATTGGGTGCCCTCGAGCGGAACTGCGGCCGGAAGCGGCTTCGGCGGTAGCCCCTGCAACCAAACATACCCTTTCGAGCCGCTGTTGCGAAAGCGAAAAGCCCTGGAAAACTGCGCAATACTGTCCGTAGCCAGCAAGGTGTGCTCGTCGGCCTCTCGTACAGTCAGATCGGCAGCCAGTCCGTGCAGATAGACCGCTGCCTCCACCGCTCGCACAGGCTCGTCAGGATGCTGCGCCAGCATTCCCGCCACAATCCCGGTTAGCAGATCGCCGCTACCCCCCTTGGCCATGCCGGGATTTCCGGTCGTGTTCACACTTACGCGCCCGTCGGGATGCGCAATCAGCGTCCGCGCGCCCTTCAGCACCACGATGAATCCACTGCGTTGCGCAAATCCGCGCGCAACCTCCAGCCGCTTCGCCTGCACTTCGGCTATGGTCGTCTCGGCCAGGCGCGCCATTTCGCCGGGGTGCGGAGTAAGCACCACCGTGCGGCCTCTCTTGGCAACCGCCATCAACTCTCCGAGCATTCCCGCTTTCCGCGATAGAATATTCAGCGCATCCGCGTCGATCACAACCGGAATCCGCGTGACCATCAGGAGCCTGGAAACATACTGGATCGTCTCCATGGCCTGTCCGAGTCCCGGCCCGACGGCGAGCACCGTTTTGCCTTTGGTAAGCGCTGCCATAATTTCGGGAGCCTGGTTTTCCGCCGCTATTTCTCCCGCCACGGTTGCCACCAGCGGCCAGGTCATCAGCTCCGGCGCAACCCCCGATACCAGCGCCAATGCCGGTGCTGGAACCGCCGCCGTCACCAGTCCCGCGCCGGCACGCAGCGCTCCCAGGGCCGTCATGGACGGAGCGCCCGCTTTGCCCCCGGCGGTTCCAAACGTCCCGCCGACCACCAGCACATGCCCAAAGTTGCCCTTGTTGGCTCCAGTCCCACGCGGCGCCTGCGCCAATTCCATTGCCGAACCAGCCCAATGCAATCCCAGCTCGGAGGCAATGGCCTCCGCCGGCGAACCGATGGGCGCAACCACCACCGGCTGGTCCCACCGCCGCGTTAGATGACCAAATACATGGGCCGGCTTGGGCGCGGTAAAGGTAATCACCGCGTCGGCCGGGAATACCGGCGCATCGACAGTCGCGCTGGTCTCGTCGGCTGCCCAACCGGAAGGCAGATCGATTGCAAGAATTGGAATTTGCACCGCGCCGCTGGTCTTCAACCAGTCAAGCGCCGCAAGCGCCAATCCCCTGAGCGGCGGCTTGAATCCCGTGCCCACCAGGGCATCCACAATTAAATCGGCCTCAAGCGCCCCATCGTGCCGCGCCAACTCTTCGGGGGTCTTCACAGCGGCTATCGTTCCCCGGCCCGCACCGACCAGTTCGCACCAAGCGTCGGCGGCGTCTCCGGCCAGAGTCTCCGGCTCACCCAGCAGCAGGGTGGTAACCTCAAGCCCCGCGGAGGAAAGCAACCGCGCGGCCATCATGCCGTCGCCGCCGTTGTTGCCCCTGCCGCAAAGCACCGTCACCCGCCGCGCCCGCGGAAACCGTTCCAGGGCAAATGCCGCCACGGCCTTTGCCGCTGCCCGCATCAGCTGAAGCGACGGCACCCCGTACTGCTCTGTCGTCAAGCGGTCGCAGGTTTGCATCTCGGTTGCGGAAAGAATTTTCACCGCAACCATGGTACGACAGCGGGCAGGGGCAGACGCCAGTTGTTAGTTTTAAGTGGTCAGTTGTCAGTTGTCAGTTGTGGGTTGTAAGTTGTCAGTTGACTGGCCCCACACGTGAGTGCGTGAGGTAAATGGGGAGGTGTTGCACCTCGCTTACAACTTGGAACTGACAACTGCCTTACCGAAACATCAGCACCAGGAACCACGCATTCAGCCCCGCAATCAGGGCAGCCACAAACCACGACAGCCCTTGCAGCCAGCGCCCATTCACAAACTCGCCCATCTTCTTCCGGCTGCTGGTAAACAGCACCAGCGGAATCACCGCAAAGCTTAATTGCAGCGAAAGAATCACCTGGCTCAGAAGCAGCAGTTTCTCGGTTCCGCGCTCGCCGGTAATGGCAACCACAATGATGGTTGGAATGATGGCGATGGACCGTGTGATCATTCGCCGCAGCCACGGCGATACGTGGATGTGGACAAAACCCTCCATCACCACCTGCCCGGCCAGCGTGCCAGTGATGGACGAGTTCTGCCCGCTTGCCAACAGCGCAATGGCAAACACTGTGCTGGCCCCGGCCGCGCCCACCAGCGGGCTCAGCAGCTTGTATGCGTCCTGAATGGCTGCAACCTCAAAGTGTCCGCTGCGATGGAAGACCGCCGCCGCCACCACGACAATGGCCGCATTCACAAACAGCGCCACTGTCAGCGCCAGCGCCGAATCCACGTTGGCCATGAAGATGGCTTCGCGCTTGCCCTTCGGCGTTCGCTCGTACTTGCGGCTCTGCACAATGGAGGAATGCAGGTAAAGGTTATGCGGCATCACCGTCGCGCCCAGCATTCCAATGGCGATGTAGAGCATGTCAGGATTGGTAATGATGGAAGGCGAGGGAATGAGCAGATTCTTCAGCGCCGGCCAGTACTCCGGCTTGGACAGAAACAGTTGCACTCCGAACATGGCAATAATTGTGCCGATCAGCGTAATGACCAGCGCCTCGACCACCCGGAATCCCCAGCGCTGCAGCAGCAGAATCAGCAATACGTCAAGGCCTGTAATCAGCACGCCATAGAAGAGCGGTATGTGAAACAGGAGATTCAGCGCAATGGCCGAGCCGATCACTTCCGCCAGGTCGCAGGCGGCAATCGCTATTTCGGCGCCGATCCAGAGGCCAAAGCTGACCCAGCGGCCGTAGCTCTCGCGGCAAAGCTGCGCCAGGTCCCGCTCTGTGGCCACGCCCAGCTTCAGGCTCAGGCTTTGGAGCAGAATCGCCATGAGGTTTGAAATCATGATGACCGACAGCAGCGTATAGCCGAACTGCGAGCCGCCGGCGATGTCGGTGGCCCAGTTGCCGGGGTCCATGTAGCCTACCGAGATGAGAAATCCCGGCCCCAGAAAGCCCAGCAACCGCCGCCAGCGAATGGGAGAGCGGGAGATGCCGACACTCGAATGCACCTCCGGTAAAGAGGGCTCTGGCAGCGCGACGGACGATAGAGAATTTGTGGACATGGTTTCCTGGGGGAAGAGACCGCGTTTGTCCTTCAACCCAAGTATGCCACAATTTGTTAATTATGGTTAATAATTTTTCTTATGTTTAATTACGATGAATTTCCCGACCGCAGCCAAACCGCCTCCGCGGCCGGACGCCCCAAGATCGAGTTGCGTGCCGAATCGCTCCCAGGCAGCTCAATCGAAACGGTTTCATCGTAGTTCTGGCTTACCACTCTGAGGTTTTGGCCAGGGCCAATCCCGGTTTTGTGCAGGAAAAGCAGCAGCTTGGGATCGCGTTCGTGCAGGCTGGTCACCGTGTAGTTCTCGCCCTCCACGGCTTCCGAGAGCGGTACCTCGCCTCGCCGCTTCCGCACCGCCGGGCTCTCTGGGAGGACCGCATTGCCGTGGGGACAAGCGCCGGTCTCGCCCAGTTTCTCCTTGAGCTTGGCCTCGAACGCCGGTGAAACCGCGTGCTCCAACCGCTCGGCCTCCTCGTGGATCTCGTACCACTCCATGCCGAAGACCTCGCTCAGCATGCGCTCAATCAGGTGGTGCCGCAGCGCGGTGTGGTAAGCCGTCTCGCGCCCCGCCGCAGTCAGGCGGACAATCCCATCGCCGCCCACCAGCACGAATCCATCGCGCTTCAGCCGCTTCAGCGCCATGGTGACTGCCGGCGCGGAAACCTCAAGCCAATGCGCCAGCAGCGCCGGGATCACCTCGCGCCCCTCCGCCTCAGCCTCGAGAATGGCCTTGAGGTAATTCTCTTTCGAAACGTGGATCGAGTCTTTCATCGTGGTATTGCAATTAGTTTAATTCGTTGGAGCAGGTTTCAGTCCGCATCGCTATGGCGAGGACGATTTGTGGTATTGCGCACATCGAAACGAAGTGGCAGAATGATCGCGCTCTGAAATTCAATGAACCAAGGAAGCCCAAATGAATCACGACTTACCGGGCGAAACGGGCTGTTCCGACAAACGAACCGACTTTCCTCCCCTTGTCTGCTCCATCCGCCCGCTTGAATGGAAATTTTCTCCACCGACTTATCGGTGTCGGATAGCCGGGCACCAGGGCGCGGGTTCCGGCGTGCCCAACACAGGCACGAGAGCGCGGAAACGAACGCCAAGCGGAGTCTGGGCCGCATCCGTTGCTTTGCTGACGGTGGCGGGACTGACCACAATGCAACAGCTTACGCAGCCAGTGCTGGCCCAGGCCGCGAGTGATCGACCGGGCCAACCTGCCGTCGCTCGCTTGGATGGCGGAGTGCGAATCCTGCCCCCCCAGAACGGGAGTGTTTACTCCGTAGCCTTCAGCCCCGATGGCCGAACGCTAGCCGCTGGGATTTGGGGCGCCGAGGCGATCAACCTCTGGGATGTGACCGGTGGAAGCGTGGTGCGAGCCTTTTTGGGGCACACCTCCAGCGTCCGGTCCGTTGCTTTCAGTCCCGATGGGCGAACGCTGGCATCGGGGAGCGACGACAATACGATCAAACTCTGGGATGTTGCTGCCGGAACCGAGTTGCGCACCCTCACCGGCCATACCAAATTTGTCGAATCGGTAGCCTTCAGCCCCGACGGCCGCACTCTGGCTTCGGGGAGCGACGACGAGAGCATCATGCTTTGGGATGTGGCCAGCGGACGGGCGGTGCGCACCCTGCAGCCCGGCGCCGGGGTTGTGCAATGCGTTGCCTTCAGCCCCAATGGCCTTTCCCTCGCATCGGGCAGCGGCACCAGCCTCAAGCTGTGGCATGTGGCCACCGGAATGCTGTTGCGCACCTTCCAGAACCAGGGCGAGGAAGTGATGTCCATCGCCTTCAGTCCCGACGGCAGCATACTGGCGGCGGGAAACGGCAATGGGATCAGGCTGTGGGATGCGGCCCGGGGAAAGGTGCTGCGGACTTTGGAAGGACATACCGATCGTGTGAATGCAATCGTCTTCAGCGCCGATGGCCGAACGCTGGCTTCAGGGAGCAACGACCACGCCGTCAAGCTATGGGATGTGGCGGGCGGAAAGGCGATCCGCACCCTGCAAGGCCACACGGATCTGGTATCGTCCGTGGCCTTCAGCCCGGATGGCCGCATCCTGGCCTCCGGGAGCCGCGACCGCACCCTCCGGCTGTGGAATTTGGGCGGCGAAACGAAGTAGCGGGGGCGGCCAGGCGCACAATCCCGAACCGCCCACCAGTTCGCAGCCGTCGCGTTTGAGGCGCTTCAGCGCCATGGTCACGGCAGGCGCCGACACTTCGAGCCAATGCGCCAGCAGCGCCGGGATAACCTCGCGCCCCTCGGCTTCAGTCTCGAGAATGGGCTTGAGGTAATTCTCTTTCGAAACGTGAATCGAGGCTAACGATCTTCGGTGACCATGGGGTGATGAGTTTCACCGCCAATGGTGCAAATCCCCCATTTCCAGAGAAATGGCATGCCGAGTACCCCATGCCTTGATCTTGAGACCTGAGAAGCCATTTCAATGCGAATCGACAAATCGGCAAAGGTTGCTAATCGTGGTACGCTTGCTTCCAGTTCCGTTCTCATGGACGTGCCGGAAGAGGAGTTTCATGCCGAACCAGTCTCCACAACCCATCACCGGACCGACCTGGACCGACCCCGCGACGGGCCTGATGTGGGCAAGGAAGGATAGCGGCAGCGATGTGAGCTGGCAGCAGGCGGATGTGACCTGGCAGCAGGCGACGGATTATGCCCGGAATCTGCGATTGGCCCTCTCCTCCAACTGGCGCTTGCCGACGATTGACGAGTTGCGGGGCATCTACGACCCAAACGCCAATGTTCACGGCTATCATGTGAAGGGCAACATGCAACTGTCCGGTTGGCAATGGAGCAGTTCTCTGGGGTTGGGTTCCGGGGCGGCGTGGAACTTCGACTTCATCACTGGGACGCGGTACACCAACCTATTCGGCTTCAACACCTTCAAACGCGCGCTGTGCGTGCGCCGTTCCGGAAAATGATTTCAGTCAACCGGATCTTTGGTATTTTTGAGACGTTCGATCTTCCTGGAATCCGTCCTGCTATTTCACCCGCACCGTAGGCTCAACCGACAACCCAGGGCGCAGCAGATGGTTCGGGTCTTCGTCCTTCAGATTCGTAAAGTCGATGCGCACCGGAACCCGCTGCACCACTTTTACGTAGTTACCCGTCGCGTTCTCTGGCGGAAAGAGACTTAGCACCGACCCGGTAGCTCCCCCTATCTGAGTTACCTTGCCGCTATAAGTCTTGCCGGTAGCATCCACTGCTATTTCCACCGACTCGCCGGCAGACATGTGCTTCAATTGCGTCTCTTTGAAGTTAGCGGTAATCCATAAGTCATCCAGCGAGACCAGAGTCAGCAGATTCTGCCCCACGCCTATGTTCTGATTTACTTCGACGCTTTTGCGAGTTATGATGCCCGCCACCGGAGCGACGATTTTGGTATAACTCAAATTCAGCTCGGCCTGGTCCAGCTGCGCTTGGGCCTGCGCCACCTGGGCCTGCGCCTGCTTGGCGCGCGCGGCCTGCGCCTCAACCTGCTGCGGCCCCGTCTGCGCGTTCTTGAAACTCGCCTGAGCCTGCGCCTCGTGATCATGCGCAACCTTCACTCCATCGGCGGCACCCTGTTCACTGGCGCGCGAGTCAGCAAGCGCGGCTTTGGCCGAGTCGGCCGCCGCCACTGCAGCATCGAATTGCTGCTTGCTGATTACATCCTTCTCGACCAGCGGCCTGTATCGCTTCAAATCGGCCTGCGCCTTCACGTTGTTTGCCAAGGACTCGCCGACGCGCGCGTGTGCCGCCTCCAACTGCTTCTCCGCCTGCGCCACGCCGGCTTGCGTGCCGCTCAAATCCGCGCCGGCCGAAGTCAAAGTGCTGCCGGTGTTGATTGAAGTGATGGGCACATTGACGTTGGCCGCCGCCGCATTGGCCTGCGCGCTGGCCAGCGCGGCCTGCGCGCTCTCCACGGCGACATTGAAGTCCTTGGGATCAAGCTCCGCAATCGTATCGCCGGCCTTCACCACCTGGTTTTCATCTACGTCAACCTTCAGCACCTGCCCGCCGATCCGCGAGCTTACTTGAATCAGGTGCCCGTTCACCTGCGCGTCGTCGGTGTCCTCGCTAAACGTGGAGTGCCACCAAATGGCGACCGCGACCGCCACGAGCACCGCGACAACAACCACAACAATACCCGTGCGCCGCGACTTCGGCTGTTCGATCTCAGTCCCCGCTGCCGCGCCAGGGTTAGCCTGTCCCGTTGATGGTGTTGAATCCGCCACAGTTACTTTCCTCCCACATAGTTCTTGTAACTCTGCCCTGCTCCCAGAGCCCGCGCCAAACTCAGCTTGGCCACATTGTGCCGGTAGAGGCTGGTCACATATTGATTGTTGGCCTGCGCAACGGACTGCTCCGCCTGGCTGACAGCCAGGTTGTCGCTCACTCCGTTGGCATACCTCTGCTGCGCCTCGCTCAGCGCCTCGCCGGCCAAATCCACGCTGGACCGCGCAACTTCAACCTGCTTCTGGGTCGAGGCGATATCCAACAGCGCATCGCGCACATCGGCATCCACCTGCGCATTTTTATCGCTTAACTGGGCCCGCTGGGTATCCAACTGCGCCTGCGCCGTTTCCGCTTCGCCGCGCAACGCAAACTCCTTGAAGAGGGGCACGCTCAAGGTTCCCGATGCGTCCTCGGTCCCGTGCGAATGCGCCAGGTTTACACCGATATCGCCATAATCGCCGTTGAACTTCAGCGTCGGAAACCGGTCCGCGGTGGCTGCCTTGCGCTGCTCCTCGGCCGCCTTGGTCTGCTCCACCATCGCCGCCAAATCTTTGCGATTCAAATGAGCCTGACGAATGGTCGCATCCACATCCAACTGATCAAACGCGGCATAGGGCGCTTTGTCGGTCAAATTGAATTTCTGCCCCAGCGGCAAGCCTATGGTCCGCGCCAGCGCCAGCTTGTCTTTTTCCAGCGCATTTTTGGCCACAATCGACTGCTGCTCGAGCGATTGATAATCCACCTTCGATCGAAGCTCATCCAGCAGCGGCGCGGTTCCCGCCTGGTGATTGGCTACCGCCTGATCCAGCGAGACCTTTGACGTGGCGACCTGCGCGTCCACGCTGCTGACCAGGGCCTCGTCCGCGAGCGCCAGCATGTACGCATTGCCCACCGTGAGCACCACCATTTCCCGCGCATCTTCGGCGCTCAACTGGGCTGCGGCGAAGTTGTGGCGCGCGGCCAGGTAGTTGTGCAGCGACGCAATGTCCACCAGCGACCAGCTCAGCGAAGCCCGCAAATCGGTAAAGCCGAACGGCCCGATAATCGTGGGAAACCCAGGAATCCGCAACCCTTCCGCCGGCAGGTCCACCTGCATGTCGGCTTCCTTGAGGCTGGCATCCACCGACGGCAGCAGCGATTGCAACTGGCTGAGCCGCTGTCCGCGCGCAGACATGGTCTGCGTACCGCTCAGCAGGATGCCCAGGTTGGTCTTCAGTCCTCGCTGGATGGCGTCGTCGAGCGAAAGATCGATGGGCTGATCGGACGCTTCCCCCGTGGCTACGCTGCCCTGAAAGCTCGACGCTGTCGGTCCGGTTGACTGAGTTGGGATCTGCGCCGTCTGCGCGGCAAGCCTGGGAGAGGCAGCCGCAAACACGCCCAGCAACGCCAGCACGGCCAGCGGTCCGCGGGCAAATCGACAGATCGAACTTTTTACCGGATGATTCGACAAAATCAAGATCGTTCCACTCACAGCGAAGGGCTTCCGCTAAAAAATGTCTGCCTCTAATGGATGCAAACAACGGCGTCAAAGGTTCTTAAATGGATTGTATCGGACCAGGTGCCGAGCAAGACGTGCGACCCGACACAGGCCCCCCGGACGACCACACCGGTCCAGGGGCCGCAAAAAGACTAGACCGGATCAGCCTCAAGGCATCAAAAGGCTTGCGACCAGCCGGCATCCCGGTACCAATCTGCCGTCGACGAGTGACTCGGCGGAGATAACCGGCCAATATCCTGATTCGCACCCTACGTCCTGTAGGTAAGAAGTTATATTTTCTTTCAGTTGAGTTTTCTTCAGGAGGAGGGACTCCACCGCCGGGCCATTGCGGTTTGCGAAAGCGGTTCATGAAGAAGCTGATGCGGGAGCGGGTGGTGCCGGCCATCTCTGCCACCCACCCGCCCCGTAGAGCCGGGCCGAATCTCTTTCGCTCCCGAGAACGATGCAGAACGGTGCCGCCGGCGTTCCAGCCAGCTCAATGCCGATTCAGGGCTGACATAACCAGACGCTTTTCGCGGAACAGCGCCGCGCAGATCCGAACGGCCTCTGCGTCCAGTTTGGTGCCGGCCTCCTTTTCAATCTGCTCCAATACGATCGTCAGCTTGACTGCCGGTCGATACGGCCGATGGGAGCCCATTGCTTCCACAAAATCCGCCACCGCCAGGACCTTGGCTTCGGGCAGAATCGCATCTCCCTTGAGGCCCAGTGGATAGCCCGAGCCGTCCAGCCTTTCGTGATGCTGGCGCACGATATCGGCAATAGGCCACGCAAACGGTATGTCCTTCAGAATGATGTAGCCAGTCTCCGGGTGCTCGTGAATCAAGCCCAATTCTCCCGCGGTTAGCTTGGTTGGCTTGGTCAGGATCTCGGCCGGAATTGAAATCTTCCCGATATCGTGGACCTGTGCCGCCACATACAATCCATGCAATCGCTCCTCTGGCCAACCCATTTCCTTGCCGATTGCGACAGCGATATCCGCTACTCTGCTCTCGTGACCCGCCGTGTAAGGGTCCCGCATCTCCATCGCGGCCACCATGGGTGCCACCATCGCGGACAATGCATCGGACAACTGCCTTTGCATATTTTTGAGGACGATCTCCCCAGCACGGATTGCCAGTCCCTGATCGAGCGCATGGACAGCGTGGACAATTTGCTCCGCAAGGTGCTGGAATACCTCGATCGCCGGCGCTTCAAATGCGTTGGGGCGTGCGGCATAAACAATCAATACGCCACGCCAGCCATTCTCGACTAGAAGCGGAATGCACATGACGGAGCGTATGCCGTGTTGCCTCGATCGTTCGCGCCAGGGCGCATAGGTCTCGGATTTCTCGGAGTCGAACATATTCTGCATCTTGCCGGTGCGAATGCAGACGCCCATCGCAGCTTTTCCAGTCTGCTCATCCTCCGCCCAGCTCAGATGCAGCCCGTCCAGGAAGCTCACGGCACTCCCCGTTGCCGCGGCGATTCGAACCAGCTTGTCCGGACCATCCTCCGCAATGCCTACCCAGGCGAGCACATAGATGGATTCGCGCGTAATGGCCGCGCAAACAGCCCTCAGAAGGTCTTGTGAGTCGCGCGCCGAGGCAAGTGCCAGAGCTGCGCCAGCATAGGCAGACAACGCCCAATTCTGGGCCGTAAGCCGATGTTCTCGCTCTTTTTTCCGGGTGATGTCGCGGATGGCCGCCGTTACAAGGATTCCTTCGTCGTTTTCCAGCGGGCTCAGCATGATCTCGATGGGAAACCCGGTCCCATCCTTGCGCCGCCCGTTGAGTTCAATCCCGGTCCCGATTTGCTGCGCCAGCGCCTCGGCCGCGGTGCGGGTTCCGTCGGCGATCAGCCGCTCCGCAAAACCCTCCGGAATGATGTTGGTCACCTTCTGGCCCAGAAGTTCATCGCGGCGGTAGCCGAACTGGCTCTCCGCCCGGGCGTTCAGCAGGACAATCGCACCGCCCTGGTTCACCACGACGATTCCATCCGGAGCAGCCTCAAGAAGGCCACGATATCTGGCCTCCATCTGTGCCAGGTCCTTCACCCCCTCCTCGCGCACGGTCGTGTCGAAGTACACGCAAATCGACACCGGCCGGCCGTCGAGCACAACGGACTTCGATGAGGAAATCATCACCGGCACGCATTGGCCGTCTTTACACTGCATGTGAAAGCCGTGGTGGGTCGATGGCCGCTGCCCGGCGTTCGGAAACTCAGCCTTCACCTGCTCGCGCTCGGCCACTGGGTGCAGGTCACTCAAACGAGTACCGATCAGCTCATTTCGGGAAAAGCCGCTCAGCGCTTCTGCCGCCGGGTTGGCGTCTATAAGGATGCCGGTGCAGGCGTCAAACGCGAACATGCTACCCGGCGCAGAGGCCCAGCACAATTCGTAAAGGCTGCACGGCTCGCAAAGATTGGCGACGTTTGTCATGTGCGCCTGTCTATCCCGTCCTGTTGTTTTAGCCCGGTCGGGGCCTCGCGCAGGAAACACGTGCTCTCATTTGGGTCCCTCTGCTAGATCACGAAGGGATCAGTACGCCGTGATTTAGATTGAGCTACATGATTAGGTTCCGCTGTACCGTTTTATACAGGTCATATTGAGCGCGCCGCAGGCTTTCCGGGGAGATCGCTCATATCGAGGAGCTTTTGCGCAGCCTATCCTCCAGCTCTCGGTTGGCGCCAACAGCCCAAATCACTCATCCAGCGTAGTTTCCGGGGGTCTTTATCGAATTAGTATCCGAAGATGCATCGGTGTCCGTAAATCAAAACGCGGATTCACCGAGCCGCCAACCCTTCAGCCAGCGCCCATCTTCTTACCGGCTGGCAGCCTGAATCAGTTGCGAAGCCAGCGAACATAGCCCCTGGCGAAAGAACTCGCGCACCGCATCCGGGGTCCATCCAGCAGCCTGCGGCCCACCGTGCGCCGCCAGCAAACCGGCCGTCTCTGCCGCAGTGAACCCAGCCACCGCCCGCAGCACAAAGATGGTCCGCGCCGCTGTTGGCAGGCTGGCGAGCCAGTTCCGCACCCCGTCCCGGTCCGGTCCCGCGATCATGCTCTCCAGTTCTTCGCTCGACACACCGGCCGCGTCCAGGTCGTCGTCTTCAATGCAGGTGGCTACATGCTCCAACCCCTCGGGAGCGGCGAGGCTGCCGGGGTTGCGCTGTTCCAGCAGATCCAGAGCCGCCGTACACAAGGCTCGCCGGCTGCTTTTGCGCCCCTCGACAGGATCGTGACACGAGGAGAGTTCCGCATTCGCAATCGCCGTCTCCACCAGCCGTATGCTGTCCTCGCCCTCGCCCACCAGCATCGACGCCATGTTATACATTCCGGCGGCCATAAGCTCCACAATGCCGTCCATGCCTTCCAGAGCCTGCCTCACCGTTGCATCGTCTTTGGGCTGGCCGTCGAGCAGGCCATGAACACGCTTTGAAAAGGCATGCGCCTCGGCCGGAATCGGCTTGGAAGGAATCAGGCTGTCGTTGGCTGTGATGGTTTGCTGAGACATGCAGGGAACTCCTCGCTGGGGCACAGGGAAGCTGGCCCTGCCCTTATCCTGAACCCGGCGGGCCGCGGAGTCAATGTCCACTCGGGGTTGGGCTACCATTACCATTCCGAATGCCGGGACAGCCGTATGCCCAGCTCGCGTGTCTTTTTCGCAATGGGGCCTCGATTTATAATGAGGCATTACCTATCCCGCTGCTCAATTCACGAATGGCCTCCGATTGCCGGCCTTCGAATGGTTCGAGCGCTGAGGCCGGTCGAAAGCATGAACAGCGAAGAACTTATCCTGGTAACCGGCGCAACCGGCTTCTTAGGCGTGCAACTGGTCCACGAACTGCTGGATAGCGTGCCGAACGCAAGGCTGGCGCTTCTGATTCGCGACCGGCCCGGCCAATCCGGCAGTGAGCGCGCCGACTCATTCGTCCCGCCTGCCGAGCGCGACCGCATCGAAGTCTATTCCGGAGATGTAAGCCAGCCCAACTGCGGCCTGCAACCCCAAGCCTGGCAGCGGCTTTCCGCTGAGGCCACCCGCGTGATTCACTGCGCCGCCACCGTGCGTTTCGATCACTCGCTCGACGAGGCGCGCAACATCAACGTCGAGGGCACGCGCCGCCTGCTCGATTTTGCCGCCGGGGCGCGCAATTTGAAGAGCATGGCCTATGTGGGCACGGCCTATGTAGCCGGCGAGCGGGCAGACCTGGTGAAGGAAAGCGAACTCGCCGTGGGGCAGAGCTACCGCAACACCTACGAACAAACCAAGGCCGAGGCTGAGGCGCTGGTGCGCTCGCGGCTGGGCTCGCTGCCCGGCGTCATTCTGCGCCCCAGCATCATCGTGGGCGACTCGCGCACGGGGGTTACTTCCAGCTTCAAAATGATGTATTGGCCGCTGAAGATTTATGCGCGCCGGTTGTGGCGCACCGTGCCCGGCTACCCTGACGCCGTGCTGGACATTGTCCCGGTGGATTTTGTGGCAGCCTCGGTGGCGCGACTGGCGTTCGACCCAGCCGCATTGGGCAGCACTGTCCACCTTTGCGCCGGACCCCGCGGCAGCGCAACCATCCAGCAGGTAGCCCGGCGCGCGGCAGAGTATTTTCACGCGCCCGAGGCCCGCTACGTCGATCCCAAGCTCTTCTTCGCCGCGATTCGGCCGCTGTTGTTTCTATCGTTATGGGGAAAAAAGCGCCGAGTGCTGCGCGACGGCCGCGCCTACCGCGATTACTTCACCATGCGCATGCAGTTCGATACCACCAATGCCGAGCGACTTCTGGAACCTGCGGGACTGCACCCGCCGCCGGTGCTGGACTACCTCGACCGCTTGTTTCATTACTGCGTCGCCAGCGAGTGGGGCCGCAAGCCTGTCCCTGCCGAATGAGCATTTTTCGGCGCTTCCGGCTCTCTCGCGACCGCACCATTACGGTGGCCAACCTGGTGGACGAGTTGCTGCGGCGAAACGGCGATTGCGAAATCTCCATCGAGGACGGCAAGCCTTGGCATCTGGCTGAGCTGCACGCAGAAATCCGCTCCATCGATTCGTTTCTCCGCCGCACGGTGGCGCTGAAACCGGGTCAGCTGGTCGCCATTTATCGCACCAACGACCCGCGCTGCTTTCGCTGGTTCCTGGCCATAATTCGCGCCGGAGGCATCGCGGTTCCTCTGAACCCGCAACTCACGCTCCCTGAGGTCCGGCGCATTCTATCGAACAGCGGCGCCCAGATTCTGGTTACCGACAAGGCGGTCTTCGATCGCACCATCCTGGACCGCGAAGCGCTGGATGTTCGCACCTGGATACAGGTGGACGATGAAGCCGAGACGCTGGATGGATTCCTGCGCGTCTCCGGTCCCGGCACGCCGTTTCCGCCCACCGATCTCGATGCTGGCGCGACCGCGGCTATATTCCACACCTCCGGCACAAGCGGCTTTCCCAAAGGCGCGGCGCTTTCCAGCCGAGCGCTGCTCGGAGCCCGCGCATCCACGGTGCTGGCAGGGCTGTTTTTAGGCCGCAAGGATCTGGCGCTCATCGCACTGCCGTGGTCCCACATCATGGCCGTGAGCATAGCGCTCTATGGCCTCATGGCCGGCATTCGCGGCTGCTTCCTCGATCATTTCAATGTGGACAGCGCCGTGGAGACGGTGGAGCGTTTGGGCGTGACCGCTTTTGTCGGCGTGCCCGCCATGTTCGCCCGGCTGGTCAATAGCAATCCCGACCCCGCGCGCCTGAAGAGCGTGCGCGTATGGCTCTCAGCCAGCGATCATCTGCCTTCCGAGGTGCGGCTTCGGCTTCGCCGTTTCGGCGCACTGCTCCGGCTTCCCGGCGGGAGGCGCATTCCGCCAGTGCTTTTGAATGGCTACGGCATGGTGGAACTGGGCGGCCTGGCCATGATGGGCATCGATCTGTCGTTTCTGCCCGGCAGCGGCGACGTGTGCTTCCCTGTGCCCCCGTTTCAAATCCGTGTGGCCGACGAGGATGGCAAGCGAATGCGAGCCGGCGCAACGGGCGAGTGCCAGATTCGCCGCCGCGGCCTCGCTCCGCATTATTGGAAGGACTTAGACAAGGGGAGGGGACTGATGACCGCCGACGGGTGGCTGCGGACGGGCGACCTGGCCACGCGCAGCCGCATCGGCCTGATCCGCCTGGTTGGACGCATGAAGGATGTGATCAAGTCCGGCGGCTACTCGGTTTACGTGAAGGAACTCGAGGAGGCTATCCTGGCGCACCCGGCTGTGGCACGCGCAGCCGCGTTTGGCTTGCCCCACAAGGAAAAGGGCGAGTTTCCAGCCGCGGCGGTCGAGCTGCACACTGGTTCCACGGTGGGCGAGAGCGACCTGCTGGATTGGTGCCGCCAGAATCTTGCGCCCTACAAGGCGCCGCGGCGGATCTGGATTCTGGCGCCCGATGAGCTGCCACAGAATTCGAGTGGCAAGACGCTGAGGCGAGTTTTGCGGGAGCGGTTTTCCAAGGAGATTGAAACGGTTTAAGCCAAGGGCGAATCAGGTCACCGGTATTCGCCGGCCCTTCAATCGGAAACCATGCGGAAAAACTGTGCTTTTCGGGGCCTCACGCAAAAAGGCAACGGCAGGCGCGGAAGTTGTTCCGGCCTGCCGTCGATCGGTTCCAGTCCTGCATGTGCGGCTTCGAGGACGGGTCGGTCCCCTCGCCTTGCATCTGCTGGCTCCGGCGGCAATTCCACGCCGCCGGGGTCTAGACGGTTAGTAGGAGGCGGACGCGAGCGGGGTTCCCGGCGTGAACGTAACGCCGCGCAGAACCTCTCCGAAGCTGGCATCGTAAACGTCGGTGAACGTCTCTTCGGCGGCAACTGTCGCGGAAGTGTTGGCGAGCTTATCGGTAATCCTGTAGAGCTTGTTTGGGTCCGAGCCCTGGTCGCCGTTGCCGCTGACGGTCGCGGACGTGGCCCAGATGGTCACAGTCTGGCCCAGAATGCGATTGCCGCCAATGGTGCCGATGAGCTGGCGAAGGCCGCCGGTGGCTGGCGCCCAGGGTAGGCCGGTCCCATCCAGGCCGTTGTTGTCGCCGGCAAGAAGGCCCGCGGCCGAGTAAGGCGTTCCCAGATTCAAGCCGGTTTGCAGCGTGTAGGCAAGGTTCCAGGTCTGCGTGCCGGAATTGAATATCCACTTCTGCAGCCCGCCGATCGCGGTTCCGATCTGCGCCGATGCGTCGGTGTAGGTGTTGGTCGTGGCGTCGTACGTGTTCGAGCCGTTGCCCTCATCGGCCACATAGAGCGTGGTCGCGTTGGCGAACCACAACCCAAAGGGATAGGAGACGCCGCTCGTCGACTTGGCGATCAAGGTCGGGAAGCCGGCCAGGATGCACATGTTGTTGGCGGTCAACCCCGGGTTCTTCTTGGTGAGGCCGTCCTTGGTCGAACTGGTGCTGTAAGTGGAGGCAATGCTGGTGGTGGGGAGCGGAGCATTCGGCACGGGCAATCCGATACCGGTAGTTGGGCACGCCGTACCGGTTGTATCCACAAAGAACACGGTGTTCACGCCGTTGCTGCCGCTGCCCTTGGCGTAATAGAGCACGTTGTTGTAGAGCGTCATGCCGCGGTAGTTGTTATCCTTTGCAGCTTTGTCCGCCGCGTCGCCCAACTGGGTAGGGTTGAAGCTGGCCAGCGGCGTCGGCTGCCCAGGGTTCTGGGATGATTCGGGCTCATTCAGCGCCTGAATAATCTGCGCACCCGCTCCCAGGACAACCCCCTGGGGTTCCGGATTCGCACCATTCCCGGCATTGCCCGCGACGTAGAAGAAGTTGTGACCGCCGGTGTTCACGTAGATGGCGGCGCGGGGGTTGTCGCCACTGTTGGCGTTGGTCTGAGTAAAGGTGAATTGGCCCTCCGCGTTGACCGTGGCCACGGCGCGGTAGTAGGGCCCCGGGTCGGGGTTGGTCGGGTCAATGACGCCCGGCGTGTTGGAATTTGAAACATCCAGCGCGTTGGCCGGGGCCACATATTCCATAAGAGTTAAATAATTCGTATCGGTAGAAAGGTGCAACGCCCCTTCCGACTTGGAACTGAAGCTGCTCACCATTTGATCGCTTGAGCCTGTGATGCCGTTCATCAGGCTGTTGGGAACTTCAATGCTGTTGACCAGGGCGCCCGCCGGCGTCAATTCGTCGAGGAAAATGGGAGAAGTGACGGCAAAGCTGCCGTCCGCGGTGCCGTCGTTGTTGAATACATACGGGAATGTTCCGTCGAGGGCGGCGTTGCCGCAGGTGACGGAGTTCGGTACGCTGGGGACGCAGTTTGGAGGCAAATTCTCGCCGACGACCACGGTGCCGGCGGTGCCGGAATACACCGTGCGCATTACCACCACATTGCCAGGCGTTAAAGCTGGCGGCTGTGTTCCGGACGCGAACGCCGGCTTTGTCAAGGCCGCGATTCCGGCAACGATGAATAAAGCAAACGCGGCGCCAGAGGCAGGCAGCCGCAGGCGCTTTCTTCCAACCAGCAGGCCGAGGCCCAGAAGTCCCGTCAGCATCAGAACGATGGATGAAGGCTCCGGAGTCGCTGTAACGGAGACATCGTCGATCACCACCGATCCGTCACCGGCTTGGTATTCGGCGAGGGTCGGATTGGCGATTGTCGTTAGGCTCAAGTCGGTTGTTGTGGAGGTTGCCACAAACGCGCCGGCGTAGTCCACGAAAAGCGCGCTGTTGCCATTCGGATCGACCTGATCGGGGAAACCGTTATCCACAATGCTGCCCGGTATGCCGCTCACTGCGTTGGCATTCTCGGTCAGCGAGAAGGTGTTGGGAGAATCGGAGTTGGCCCAGAAATTCACCCAGTACGTCTGGCCCACCACCGTAGTCAGATTCTGATACAGCGAACTCGTCGTGTATGGGGAGAAAGCGGTAAGGTTTGCGGAGTTGTTGCCGTCGTAGACATACGGATCCTGAAAGTCGATGTAGACGGTAGAAGCACCGCCGCCTACGAACCAGGAGCCGCCGTCGATGCTCTGTCCGGAGTAATAGGTATTGCCGCCGCCCGCCGACTCGAAGCCGGGGTCAGAGACCAGGTTGGTTGTGGAGGCTGAAGCGCTCATGCTCAACAGAACTGCTGCTGTGGCCGTGAGCAGAGTAAGCGAAGCGCCTTGACGGCGCATTGCGGGGAATCTTGACACACGAATCATGTTGCCTGCCTTTTCTGTAGCTGCTTTGAATGTTGGTGGGGAGGGGGATTTGATTTCGAACGCGTTTTTTGCTAATGGGGGAAGTCCAACTAGTAGCTAAACAGGCAGGCACGAAGTATTTGTTTAGGGCGAGATGAACTTTCAATGAAATGTTCTTTAAAATCGGCGACGCCCGAGCAGCCGGTCAGAGAGGCACGAGAGGCTTTAGCAATTCACTCGCTGCGCGATAGAAGGCAAGAATCCTTTGTCTTACATACAAATTCGTATGTCTTACAGACCTGCGCATCGTGTTTTCCACCGGATGCGCGTATCCCCCAAGTCAACCATTTAGCCTGCTGTTAACATTCGCGGGCGGCCCGATCCTGTATGCATTGCGGGATGGGGTGTTTTTCCGTGCTGAATGAGTTTCAAGAGCAACATGCGGGCAAAACACGGTAGACTGCCAACACAGCGAACGGAAGACACACAATGGCCCGAACCTCACGCAAACAAAAGCTCTTCAACGGCCGCGACCACTCCTGGATGCAGTTTAACCGGCGCGTGCTGGAAGAAGCCGAAGACCCAGCTAATCCGCCGCTGGAGCGGGTGAAGTTTTTGGCCATCACGGGCAACAACCTGGACGAGTATGTTGAGGTGCGCCAGGCCGGCCTGATGCAGCGCATTGAGGACGGCTATCGCGAGCCCGGCTATGACGGGCTTCGCCCGGACGAATCGCTGGCCGTGCTCACCGCCGACATTCATGAGTTTGTGGCCGCGCAATACCGCTGCTGGAACCAGCACTTGCTGCCCGAGATGCGCCAGCAGGGCGTGCGCCTGCTGGGGTGGAAGGAACTGGGCGAGAAGGCCCGCGAATTTGCGCAGGGATATTTTCAGCGCGAGGTCGATCCGCTGCTGACGCCGATTTCGATTGACCCCGCGCACCCTTTCCCCAGGGTTTTGAACAAGGCTCTTTGCCTGGCTCTGCTGCTGCGCGCCAAACGCCGCAGCTCCGGCCCACAGGTGCTGGGTGTGGTCACCGTGCCGCGCGCCCTGCCTCGATTTGTTCGCCTTCCTGGCGCGCCTGACGCCTTCGACTATCTGCTGCTTCAGGACCTGATCGCGCAAAACCTCTCCGGCATGTATCGCGGATACGAGGTGCTGGCGCACGCCGCGTTTCGCGTTACTCGGAACTCCAACCTTTATTTTGAGGAAGAGGAAGCGCGATCGCTGCTTGAGACCATCCGCGTTGAGTTGCACAATCGCCGCAAAGGCGACGCCGTACGCCTGGAGATTGAAACCGCCGCTGCGCCGGAGATCGTCGAACGCCTGAGGGTCAACTTCGAGCTCGACGAAGACCAGGTGTTCCGCTGCGGTGGCCCGGTCAACCTGTCGCGTCTCATGTTCTTTTACGGGGACGTGAGCCGGCCCGACCTCAAATTTCCCCCCTTTGTTCCGAAACCCCTGCACCTTAGCCGCAAGTCTACGAACATCTTCGACGAGCTGCGGCAGCACGACATCCTGCTGCACCATCCTTACGACTCGTACGACGCGGTGGTGGATTTTATCAAGAAGGGCGCACAGGACACCGCCGTGGTGACGATGAAGCAGACCCTGTATCGAACCAGCCAGGACTCGCCCATGTTCGAGGCGCTGACCGAGGCCGCCGCCACCAAGGAAGCTACCGTTGTGGTGGAGCTGATGGCGCGCTTCGACGAGGCGTCCAATATTCGCTGGGCGCGCGATATGGAGGACGCCGGCGTGCAGGTCTTCCATGGGGTGGTGGGCCTGAAAACCCACTGCAAACTGGCCTTGCTGGTGCGCCACGACGAAGACGGGGTCACCCGCCGCTATTGCCACCTGGGCACCGGGAATTACAACCCCAACACCGCGCGCTTTTACACCGATCTCAGCCTGCTCACCTCCGACGCCAAAATCACCGAGCAGGTCCACATGGTGTTCAACTACCTGACCGCTCACGCCGAAGTGGACGACTACCGGCCGCTGCTGGTTGCGCCGCTGACCATGGCCGAGAGCTTCCTCGGCCTGATCCGCCGCGAGCAGGAACATGCCCAGGCGGGACGGCCGGCGCACATTGTGGCCAAGATGAATGCGCTGCTGGAGCCCAGCGTGATCGAAGCTCTTTACCAGGCATCCAAAGCCGGCGTTGAAATCGACCTCATCGTGCGCGGGCTCTCGATCCTGAGACCCGGCGTAAAAGGCCTGTCTGAGCGGATCAGGGTCCGCTCCATCGTCGGCCGGTTCCTCGAGCACTCACGCATCTTCCACTTTGCCAACGGAGGAAAGAGCGAGATCTATCTCGGTTCGGCCGACTGGATGCCGCGCAACCTTTTCGAGCGCTGCGAGGTCATCTTCCCCGTCAAGGACCCCGCCAACATCGCGCGCATTCACGACGAAATTCTGCCCGCTTACCTTGCCGACACTGTGAAAGCCCGCATGCAGCAGGCCGACGGAAGTTATTTACGCGCCGGCAAGCTGTTCAAAGATGCGGCAACGTTTTCCGCACAGAACTTTCTGATGCAACTGGCCGAAGGCAAGGCGGGAATCGACGCGATTCCGCCGGCGGTGCCGGCAGCGGTGGCGCTGAAAAGCACCAGGAGAAAAGTCGGCGCTGCCGGCTGAGCAGAATTGCCCCGGTGTGGTCGGCGACGGGCGCTCTGGGCGCAGCACCGAAGTAGCCTTGGAGGACTGGCGTCTTGCGCTCGTATCGCAACTGTCAGACAAATGTCTTACGGCCGTCTTACGCTGTGTGATCCCCGTTTCAACTGTCTTACAGGGCGTCTTACGACCATCCGCGCCCCACGAATACAATCGTTTTTCCCCCTTCAAACCACCTTCGGTAACCGGCCTCACAATCACCCATGCATCCGATCGTTTAATCTCGACTGTTCAACTTAACCATGCCTTCTGCCGCTGCCCAAGCCCGTTACCCGCTTTCCCAGGGCGTCAACCCGTGGCTGGTCACCCTGTCGGTCATGCTTCCCACCTTTATGGAGGTGCTGGACACCGCTATTGCCTCGGTGGCGCTGCCCTACATCGCGGGTTCGCTCTCGGCCTCAAACTCCGAGGCTACATGGGTGCTGACCAGCTATCTTGTAGCGAACGCGGTCATTCTGCCCGCGTCCAACTGGTTTGCCCGCCGGTTTGGCCGCAAGCGCTTTCTGCTCATATGCGTGGTCATCTTCACCGCAGCCTCGTTTTTCTGCGGCGCTGCGCCATCGCTCGGCGTGATCCTGCTGGCGCGCGTTCTACAGGGCGCCGGCGGCGGAGCCCTACAGCCGCTCTCGCAATCCATCCTGCTGGAGAGTTTTCCCGTGGCCAAGCGGTCCATGGCCATGGCCGCTTACGGACTTGGAATCGTTGTCGCGCCGGTCCTTGGACCCACGCTGGGCGGCTGGCTAACCGACACATTCAGTTGGCGATACGCCTTCTATATCAATATCCCGGTAGGCATCCTGGCCGTGATTCTGATCACCCGCTTCATCCACGACCCGCCTTACATCAAGAATGCCAAGGTCGGGCCGTTCGACAACATCGGCTTCGGTTTGCTCATCGTGTGGAGCGGCTGCCTGCAAATCGTCCTGGACAAGGGCCAGGAAGACGATTGGTTCGGCGCAGTCTGGGTGCGCTGGGCTGTTGCGGCCCTGGTTCTGGCGCTCGCCGGCTGGATCTGGCACTCGTGGACGCATCCCCAGGGCCTGGTCGACCTGCATGTGCTTCGCAACCGCAACTTCCGCACCGGCTGCTTTCTGATTGCCTTGCTGGGCATGTGCATCTACATCACCATCGCCATCCTGCCGCTTTATTATCAGGAGGTTCTGGGCTACACTGCTTTCTCAGCTGGCCTGGTGGTTGGCCCGCGCGGCGTCGGTTCGTTCCTCGGCTCCCCGATGGTGGGGGTTCTCGGCTCGCGCATCGACAACCGTAAACTGCTTTGCGCAGGCTTCATCGCCTTCGGCATTTGCGCATTCATCTTTGGGACGGTCAATCTCGACATCGGCCCCAAGACGCTGCTCATCCCCATCACGCTCACCGGATTCGCACTGGCATTCGTGTTTGTTCCGCTGGCCACCATGACGACCTCGACGCTGAGCCGCGAGGAGATGGGCAACGCCACCGGCCTGTTCAACATGCTGCGCAACATTGGCGGGTCCATTGGAATTGCGATGGCCACCACGGCGCTGATTCGGAGAGCGGCGTTCTATCAGACCAACATTGGCGCGAATTTAGGCGTGTCTAACATTGTCTTACAGCAGAAATCGGCGGCGCTCGCCGGCTATCTCGCTCATCGCGTGGGTCCGGCGCAGGCCCGCGGGGGTTCTTTCGGGATGCTTTATGGCCTGATGGAGCAGCAAGCGGTGCTGAAAGCGTATGTGGACGTCTTCCGCTGGACGGCTTTGCTGGCATTCTTCTGCGCAGGGGCGGTTTGGCTGTTCAAAAAGCCAAGCAAGAATGTTGCTCCTCCGCCTGGACTGCATTGAGATTCACCCTATTCTTCCGTGAATATTGAATCAAGGTCTCTAGCTATCTTATCCACTATCGTATCCACCGTTCTTACACAATTCCCTCAATTAAGAAAAGGATCGTTTCCAACGCTCGCTCCAGCACGAACTCCACGAATAACTCATAGTTACCGCCATCGGCGCTCTCCAAAGCATCGAGATAGTTCTCCTTGTGCTCGGAAAGAATCACAACTGGCATCGAAATGGCTCGATAAGTAAAAGCCGACGCAAGCGCACGAGCCACACGGCCATTTCCATCCGCAAACGGGTGAATCACAACCAGCCCGTAATGTGCATAAGCAGCCTGAATGCCAGGATGGGCTGCCGCAAATGCGTCGCCCCGCAACTCGTTCACCAACCGAGCCATTTCCATCGGAGTTACATCCACCGGCGCATAGGAATGGTCCTCGCCATCGCGCGTTCGCACGTGATTCGGCAGTACCTTATATCTACCCTTTGTAAGTGCCTGCTCCTGCGGCCCAACCGCAGTCATAACTCGATAAGTCGCCTGCGCGCGGCACACCTCTTCATGTAACACGCGAATCGCAGCCTCGGTAATCGGCTCGGCCCTCGTGGCAAGATCGAGCACATAGTCATAAGCGTGCAGCTGCGCTTCAAACAACGGCCTGACATTCTCACCTTTCCTGGATAACTCAACCTCCCATGCCGCGGTCTCAAATGCTACCGAATAAGTCAATCCGCGATCTACGTTATATAACCCCTCGATAGCTCCTGTATCCAGCGCCGCCGCCCGCTTTGCAACCTCCCGCGCCCGCCGCATAACTTCAGGAGATAGCTCCGACTTATCTTTCAGCGAGGCAATGTACCGATCCCAACGCACCGTATCGACAGAAGTCCGCGCAGCCCAATCCGCAAACGGGGGAAATGGCCTGTAAGCCGCGTCGAGAACATGGATATTGGTTTCCGGCTCGCTCATGGCGCGGTCAATCCTCCTTCTCAGGCTGATCATAGCTCAGCGCATTACTCGACCTACTCCGCATCTCCAAACACCCGTCCCCCGGCCAATCGCACTGCCGTCGCCAATTGCCGGTCGAAGGTGGCAAGCGTCCCGCCTATTCGCAACACCAGTTCCAGATAGGTCGCATCATAGCCGGTCAACTTGTATAGCCGTGCCAACGTCAAGACCGTAGCCTGAACAGCTGATGGGCGCGTCGTGTCCTCCACAATCGGCAACGCGTACACCATCCCCATGAACGAAGCCGACGCGGAGTTTCCGACCCCGCCCCTGCGCTCAGCCACCAACACGCCGTTCACTACTTCGGGAAACCACAAGGCAGGCACCACGGCTTCCCGGCTTTGGATGGCTCGAAGAACATCATCGGCCAATCGACCTTCTGCCGGATCGTCACGGTCAATCAGCCATGCGAGCGTTGCGGATGCATCAAGAACCAATCGCATACGCCGCCCTTACTTCCTTCCTTCGCGAATCCACTCCAGAACCGTGTCGCCAGAAATCCCTTCGACTCGAGGAAAATTGAGCAGGCTCTCGACCGCCTCGTCGATGGCGCGTTGGTTCCGGGCCTGCGTCGGCACCAGGTCCGCCACCGCCCGCCCCCGGACCGTAATTGTGAAGCGCTCTCCCTGATCCACCTTGCGCAGAATCTCTGACAGCTTTGTTTTGGCATCAAAGGCGCCGATCTCCGTGTAAGCGCAATCTCTCGCACGCATAATCCCTCCAAACCATCGTCCAGGCAATCCAACTAGCCTGCAAACTAGTTTACTCGATTCCTTGCTCATCCAAACTGACCTTTGCTTTGCGAGACCCTCAGCTTTGCCCCAAAGACAGCAAGCGCACCCCCTGACGTGCATTGGCGCAATCCATTCCCGCAGTCCATTTTTCAGAAATCTGTAGTGCCCGAAAACCGGGTTCTCAGAGTATTCTTACCACCATGCTTCCCTACTGTTCGCGTTTCCCTGGATTGCAAGTTCTTGTCCTGCTGGCTGCTGCGTCCACTTTGACCTACGCGGTTGAGGCACCCACCGCAACCGCGACCGCTGCCCGCTCGCTGGTCCTCGATGGACTGGGCAAAGGCGCTGCGCCGCTCGACGGCCCCTGGCAGTTTCACCTTGGCGACGACCCCGCCTGGGCCAATCCGGCTTTCGACGACACACACTGGGAGCAACTGACCGCCGACAAGACCTGGGGAGTGCAAGGCCATGCCAGCTATGCGGACTATGCCTGGTATCGCCGCAACCTTGCCATCACGCCCGCACCGGGCGCTTCGCCGGACGTCCACCTGCTCATCCCGGCCATCGACGACGTCTACGAGATCTACTGGAACGGCGCTAAAGTGGGCCAACTCGGCGCCATGCCGCCCAATTTCGACTGGCTTAGCAGCCTCGCCCCGCAGATCTTCAACCTCGGCCCGGCACGCACCGGCGTCCTGGCCATCCGCGTTTGGAAGACTCCGCTGCCCTCCAACGATCCTGGGACGTTTGGCGGTTTTGAGGGCGTGCCGCTGATTGGCAGCCCTGACGCCATTGCCGCCGAAAGAGGCGCGATGGAGTTCCAATGGCTCCGCCACCAACAGTTCCGCTTTGGCCTTGTGTCGCTTTATGCTCTGGTGGCGCTGCTCAGCTTCGTCGCCTGGCTGCGCGATCGGAGCCAATGGCTGCTGTTCTGGATGGCGGTCTTCGCTATAACGCCGCTCGTCGAACTCTTCCTCAGCGGCCTCGAACTTCGCTACTCGACCATTACGCAAATCTGCCTTACACAGGTCGAAATCAGCATCCGCGAAGCCTCGCAGTGGTTTCTCCTGCTGTGACTGCTCCAGCTCCACGAGTCGCGCAAGCTGGTCGCCTTCATCCGCGCCGCGGCCATCGTCAGCATTGCCACCGGGACGGTCGACGGCATGTTGTTCTTCTTCAACCCCAATGTCCTCAACACCCTCCAATTCCAGCTTGGAGATGCACTTCTAACAGTCTTCGCGATCGGGGCCGAGCCCATTCCCGCCTTGCTGGTGGCCTGGGCCATCTTCAACCGCAAGCGCCTTGACTCAACTCGATGGGTGGTGGCTAGTTTCGCCTTTCTAAACGCCAGCTTCTACTGCGTGCAGAACGTCGTCGCCCAGGGCGAGCGCTTTACCCATTGGACCCTGGCTGACAAGATGACTACCCCGCTGTTCACAATGGCCGGCAATCTCATTGGCGTTCCCACCATTCTCCGCACCCTGCTGTTTCTCTCCATCGTCTACGCGGTCGTCCGCTACTCCATTGCCGAGCGCCGCCGCCAGAATAATTTGGAGCAGGAAATTCAGAACGCGCGCGAACTCCAGCAGGTGCTGGTTCCTGAAACGCTGCCCAACCTGCCTGGATTCACGCTGACCAGTGCCTACCGACCGGCCCAGGAAGTCGGCGGCGACTTCTTCCAGATCATCCCATTGGATTCCGGCTCAACCCTGGTTGTGCTGGGAGACGTCAGCGGCAAGGGCCTGAAGGCCGCCATGGCCGTCTCGCTCATCGTGGGCGCCATACGCACCCTGGCTGAAACCACCTCCAGCCCCGCCCTGATCCTCGCCGGCCTCAATCGCCGCCTCACCAACCGGCTTCAGGGAGGCTTCGCAACCGCCATTGCACTGCGCATCGATCGCGATGGAGCATGCACACTTGCAAGCGCCGGACATCCCGCTCCTTTTGTCAACGAACGCGAGATGAGCTTCCCCGGAGCGCTTCCGCTGGGCCTTACGCCGGCGGCTGTATTTGAAGAAATCCGACTCCTGCTCAGTGAGCGGGAACAGCTTGCACTCTACACCGATGGGCTGCTCGAAGCTCGCAGCCAGAGCGGCGAACTCTATAGCTTCGACCGGCTGAAGACGCTTTTCGCCTCTCAGCCCACTGCTGAGCAAGCAGCCCAGGCCGCCGTCAACTTTGGCCAGGATGACGACATCACCGTACTGACCCTGACACGCCTCGGAGAAGACGGAGCATCGAGCGAGAACACCGCCGCTGCACGCCTAGCCACAGCTTGAGCTTGGGTGGGACGGCCGGTGGTTGTCGATTGTAAGTCGGGTCTTGCAGTTGGATCGCGGTGCAAGGCTTGAGCCCGGCAGCATCTTTCCTGAGCCTCCCGCCGCGCGTGGTGTGCGTGGCGGGAGGCTGTTGGGTTGGCTAGAACGTTGTGTAGGTGTAGACAGTTGGCTGCCATGCCCCGCCGATGTACGAATACAGCGTGGCATAGATCGTCTCGCCATTGGTTGGCACGTTATTCACGGTTACCGAGGTTGCAGTGGTTGAGCTTCCGGAGTAGATGTTCTTCGAATTTGCTCCAGATGCCGAAGTGCCCAGGTTGAACCAGTAATGCTGGACATTGCTGCCGGTCGACCACGAGAAAGTGACCGTGGTGGCGTTAGGCAGCGTGGTGCTGGGTGTTGGTGTGGTTAGCGCGGCCGGCGTGGGCGATCCGGATGCGGTATACGTGTAAACAATCGGCTGCCAGGTTCCCGCTATGTACGAGTAGAGAGTGGCGTAGATCGTCTCGCCGTTGGTGGGCAGGCCGGAGACCTGGACCGATGTGGCCGTGGTTGATGCGCCGGAGTAGAGGTTCTTCGCATTTGTGCCGGAGGCCGCAGTGCCCAGGTTGAACCAGTAATGCTGAACATTGCTGCCGGCGGTCCATGTGAAGGTGACGGTGGAACTCGTGAGTGTGGAACTGGGCGAGGGGGTGGTTAGCGCCGCCGGCGTGGGTGATCCGGATGCGGCGTAGGTGTAAACGGTGGGCTGCCAGGTTCCGCCGATGTACGAGTACAGCGTGGCGTAGATGGTTTCTCCATTGGTGGGCAGGCCGGAGACCTGGACCGATGTGGACGTGGTTGATGCGCCGGAGTAAAGGTTTTTCGCATTTGTTCCGGAGGCCGCAGTGCCCAGGTTGAACCAGTAATGCTGGACATTGAAGCCGGCCGTCCATCCGAAGGTGACCGTGGAACTTGTCAACGTGGAACTGGGGGTGGGTGTGTTCAGCGCAGCCGGCGTGGGAGAACCCGATGCGATGAAGGTGTAGACGGCGGTCTGCCAGGCTCCGGCGATGTACGACGAGAGTGAAACGTAGACCGTCTCCCCGTTGGCGGGGATGCCAGTCACGTTCTCGCTCATCGCCTTTACTGCTCCCGAGCTATAGATGTTCTTCGCGGCCGTACCAGAGGAGCCTGTGCCCAGGGTGAGCCAATAGTACGTCGCGTGATCTCCGGGCGACCAGGAGAAACCGGCACTTGTGGAGAGTACAGTTCCTTGCGCAGGAGCCGTCAGTATCGCAGTCAGCGGCACAGGCGATACCTTGGCGAAGTAGGTTCGGTTGCCGCCACCCACGGCCGCGTCCGCATAGGTGCCTGGGGTCGTAACCATGCTGCCGCTGTCGGAGGTGTATCCGGCAATGTACATGTTGCCGCTTCCGTCGACAAATAGCCCGTTGTTGCTGATGGCATCGTCATTCGTCGGCACCGAGGGGTTGGTATTTCCCACCGGGGTGCCAAACTCAAGCGTCGAGCCATCTGAGGAGAAGGTGGCGATGAATGTCTTGTTTTGCTGGAAATAGCCTTCGATCGGAGCGACGTAGTTGGCGCCGTCAAAGAAGGCGATGCCATACAGGTAGACGCGCCCGTAGGAATCGAAGGCAATGGAGTTGCCTTGAGTGTCGAATGGACTGGGGTTGCTACCGTACATCGTCGACCAGATATACGCCGTTCCCGTGGGATTGATCTTGCTCAGAAAGGCGACATTGCAGCTGTTGCCGGAATTGTTGTAATTGCAGGTGGTTTGATATGCGCCATGCGTGGTCGGGAAGTCGGGGCGAGTTGTGTAGCCCGTGACGAAGATGTTGTTCTCGCTGTCCGCTGCCAGGCCCAGGACTTGCTGGTCGGGGTAATTGCCTCCCGCAACCTCGGTCCCGCCAATGTACGTTGAATACTTCAGCGAGGCGGCTCCCGACTGTGTTGTATCGAACGCGGCAAGAAAAGCGGTGTAGGTTATGCAGTTGGCCGGGGTTGTCGGGGAGACGACGCAGCTTGGCTTCACCACACCGGCGGTTATGGGAAAGCCAGCGGCAGAGGCCGTTGTCTGTCCGCCCACATAGGCAATTCCGTTGGGTCCGACGGCGAGAGCCAACGGTATTGTGTAAGCAAAGTACGTCGCGGTACTCTCCGTGCCGAACAGGGTCGAATACATCAGCGTGTGCCCGTCCGCGCTGAGCTCGGTAAGCGTCGCGGCCTGCAAGCCGACGCCATAGGACTGGTAAGCGCTGGATGTTACCGGAAACTGAAGGTTACTGTTGACCGGATAAGCATTGTTTGCTTCAAACGCACTTTGCACAAAGCTGGTGAAGTAGATGTTGTTGGAGCTGTCGAGCGCCAGACCCTCGGGATAGGTGGCAGAGGAGCCGCCGAAGAACGTGCTGTACAGGAGGGCGGTTCCCGTAGGATTCAGCTTGGCAAGGAACAGCGTCGGGCCGTTGACCGTGTACTCGGTGCCCCCACCATCCGCGTAGTTGTCGCACTGCGATGTTTCCACCCCAAAGACTGGTGGGTTGTTGAAACCTATCTCCGGGATATTTGGCTGGCAGTAGGTCTGGATAGCGTCGTTCGTAATCGGGAAGTCGTTCGAGCTGGTCATGCCAAGGACATAGGCGTCGCCGGCTGAATCGGTAGCAACGGATGCACCATACTCCGCGCCGCTGAGGCCATGCAGGTATGTGGAGTAGACCAGCGAAGTGCCGTCGGCGCTGATCTTGGTTACAAATCCGGAGCTCGCGCTGCTGGCGCCGCACCGCTTCCATCCAGCCGCCGCCGCGCCAGCGGAGAGGGTATCGCATTGGGTCTGCAAAGCGCCGCTCGTAACGGGGAAGTCCACGTCGTTGGTGATTCCCGTGAGAATCATCTCGCCGAGCGAATCCACGGTCATTCCCTCGGCGAGGGTCTGCTGGCTTCCCGTGCCCAGCGTGCCGAGGAAAAGCAGGGTTGGATCGATGACCAACTCGCGGGTGTGGTCGTAGGCTCCGAGCCGGAAGCTGACTTGCTGTCCCGCCTTGTTGTCCGCGATGGCGAAGCTGCCCTCAACCGGTTGCCGCGCGCCGTCCTTGATCTGATAAACCACCGGCTTGTCGAAGCGAACATTGGGTCCACCATCCACGGGCAGCACCAGGTCGCCATTTGCCGCGAGCGTGGCCTTTGCGCCATCGAACCGCAGTTGGATGGCCGAGGCATCCGCGCCCGGCGCAACCACAAAGTCGTACTCCAGCTCTCCGCGATGCCCGTAGTACACAAGGTCGATACCTGGATAAACTCCCGTCATGCGGACTTTGCCATACATTGGCACGTCGTGCTGCCATTTGGTTTTGTCGCTTCCGATAAAGTAGTTAGCCTTGCCTGTCTGGGGATCTTCGCCGGCAGTCTGTCGCGGGCTTGCGGCGCCGAGCAGGTTCATCCGCACCGCGGACGAGGTAACGCTGGGCTTCAGCTCGTCGGGGTTGATTGACCCGTGCTTGCCAGGGACGATCGTGCTCAACTCCAGCACGGCATCGTGCCCGGCCAGAAACAACGTATATTCCGGCCCGCGCGCCAGCCACTGCACCTGCGACGATGTCTGGCCGAGATTCGGTTCAAAACTCAGTGGCAGTTGACCATAATGGATAACTGCTTCGGTTGAAGGGGTAGCCTTGCTGGATGAAGGCACAGCGGTCGACCCCGTCTGGCCGAAAGTGGCGAGACCGAGTGAACCAACGCAGACAACAGCGAGAACCTTGATTAGGCTTTTGGCGTTCACGGAGAACCTCCTGATATCTGGAACGCGTCAACCCGAAGAAAAGTGACTCAGATCACACGGCGGGCCACCCTGTCCCGCAATTGCCGGGCTGGAAAACCCGATTTCCGCCAACTCCGCACCCCCAATCTGAGAGGATTGTGGAAGCGGCAAGGCGCCCTGGCGCATCTTCCTATGAGAGATCTATGAATTCCGTCGAGCAGGCACGCCAAACCGCATTCCAAAAAACGCTCCTCAGCGCGCGCACCTCCGTGGGGTTTGGCGAAATTCTCAAGCTCGCCCTGGACAGTTGCCGCGCCTCAAAGCTGCGCTTTGCCCTGACCGCCCTGGGAATGGTCATCGGCACCGCATCGGTGATTTGGGTTGTCACCATCGGCATGACCGGACAGCAGTACATTCTGTCGGAGTTGCAGAAGATCGAGACCAACTCCGTGGAGCTGGAATACTCCGGAGGCGGGGCAACCGCGGCTGAGCGGGTACTCTACAACGACTCCCTGACCATTGACGACGAGAAGGCCGTGCAAGCCCAGTTGCCGGGAGTGATGTACGCCTCGCCTGTTCTCGAATTGCACGACCGCATCAATTTTGGCGCGGGCGTCGTCAAGGATACTCTGGTGCTCGGCGTGAGCCCGCAATACCAGAACATCCGCAACCTGCTGGTGCCCGTGGGCCGCTTCTTCGACGACGAAGACGACTCCGCGCACATGAAATGCGCCGTGGTTAGCGAGCTGTTCGCCAAATCCCGCTACGGCAGTTCCGACGCGGCTGTCGGCCAGTCGTTCGAGATCAGCAGAATGCCCTTCACCATCATAGGCGTCTTCAAAGAGGCTGTGGACGACTTCGGCAATTCGGAAATTCAGGACCAGACCATCCTGCTTCCGTTCTCAGTGGCCCGCTACATTTCCGGCAGCGAGAACGTGAAGCAGATCTACTTTTCCATGCGAAACATGAACGAGGTGAACGACGCCTCGAAGGAAATTTACCGCATTGTCAAGGCGCGTCACCGTCCCGACTCCGTTTACAAAACGCAAACCCTCCAGGAATATCTCTCCATGGCCGCGAACATCATGGAAGCGGTGACCGCGCTGCTGGTGGCGGTGTCCGCAGTTACGCTGGCCGTGGGCGGCGTGGGCATCATGAACATTATGCTGGCTACTGTCCGCGCCCGCGTCCGCGAAATCGGCATCCGCAAGGCCATGGGCGCAACCCGCCGCGAAATCAAACTCCAGTTTCTAACCGAGGCGGTTATCATCTCGCTCACCGGCGGGATTGTGGGAACCATTATTGGCCTGGCTCCGCCGCTCGCCATTCGTTTCTTTACCGACTACGACTTTCCCGTTTCGGGCTTGTCCGTGTTCATTGCGCTCGCGTCCGCCACGCTGGTTGGCGTCGTGTTTGGAACTGTCCCCGCCACCAGGGCCGCACAGTTGGACCCGGTCGAAGCCCTTCGGGACGAGTGAAGAGTTATGCGTGACGAGTTATATCCAGCGAGTAATGTTTTGGCCGCCGGCGGGGATAAGTTATACGGGGCAAGTTACGACCGCCGAGTTATGGGCATGAGCTATGAGAGATAAGTTATGAGCGATCCTGCCCTCCCGCCGGCAACCCCGGAATCCGATCCGGACAATCCGCCGTCTAAAGGTCCCAACCTCGCAGTGATCTATAGCCTCATAGCAATCGCTCTCGCTGCGGCCATAGGCCTGGCCATGCTGATCGTACTGCCATTCCATCTACGCAGGTAGAGTATCTTCTTATCTGCCGCACAGCGGAGGTCCCATGCCAACCCAAGCCGAAAAGGCCGCGCAATTTCTGGCACTCCACCAGCGCTCCGAGCCCTTCGTCATCGCCAACCCATGGGATGCGGGGACCGCGCGCATCCTTACCGGTCTCGGGTTTGCCGCGCTTTCCACCACCAGCGCCGGCCTGGCCTTTACACTGGGGCGCCGCGACGCCGTGGCCGCGATCAGCCGCGATGAAGCCCTCGCCAACGCCCAATCCATCGTGGACGCAACGCCGCTTCCCGTGGCCGCCGACCTTGAGAACGGCTACGGCCACAGCCCGGCGGCGGCGGCGGAGACGATTCGACTGGCTGCGGAGACGGCTGGCCTTGTGGGTGGTTCCATTGAAGATGCCACCGGCGATCCCATCCATCCCATCTACGACTTCAACCATGCCGTGGAACGGATTGCCGCAGCAGCCGAAGCAGCCCGTGCTTTGCCGTTCCCCTTTCTGCTGGTGGCCAGGGCGGAAAACTACCTTCATGGACGCGCGGATCTGGACGACACGATCCGCCGCTTGCAGGCTTTTGAAGCCGCCGGCGCTGAAGTGCTGTATGCCCCGGGAATCACCAGCGCCGACGATATTCGCACCGTCTGTGCCTCGGTCGGCAAACCCGTCAATGTGCTCATGGGCATCAAGGGAGCGCCTCCGCTGTCTGTGAAGGAATTGGGTGCGTTGGGAGTTCGCCGCATCAGCCTTGGCTCGGGCTTCAGCCGGGCAGCGCTGACAGCATTTGTTCACACGGCCCGCGAGGTTGTGGAACGGGGAACCTTTACCTTCACCGCCGACACAATGAGCATGTCAGAGCTGGCCAACCTTTTCGCGCCGGATGTGAAACTCATTTCTTGAAAAGGGAAAGCAGCCGACGGTTAGAAGTATAGTTAAAGAACGTGAGGACCTATTTGAGATGCCCGCCAGCATAAAAGCCGCAACGGCTCACGCCCTCCGCGCCAAAATCAGCGGCAAGGGGCAGGTTACCATTCCGGCTGAGATTCGAAGATCCCTCGGTGTCAGACCTGGCGATCACGTGCGCTTTGAGCACAAGGAAGGAACCATCCGCCTGGTGCGCGACTCCAACGAGAGCGTCTTCGACAAGTGGCGCGGGATTGGAACGGGGTTCCCAATTCAAGGGGAGGGCCCCGAAGCGATTGTTGCGTTCTTCAGGGAAATGCGCGGCCATGACGATTTCAATTGATTCCAACATCATCATTGCGCTTTGGTGCAAGACCGATTCTTCCAACCTCGTCGCGGCCAAATTGCTCGATCAAGCTCAAAGGCGCGGTAAGCTGGTCATCTCGGCGCCTGTTTATGCGGAGCTGATGGCGGATCCCTTGAGAAGCAGACTCGAATTGGACGAATTCACATCCGATACCGGCATTTCCATCGATTGGAAAATCGACGAGGATGTCTGGCGCGAAGCGGTAGACGCATACCGGAGCTATTCCAAGCGCCGCATCCGCAGCGGCGGCGGTTCCCCGAGCCGCATCCTGGCCGATTTCCTGATCGGCGCTCATGCGCTGGTACACGGACACACGCTGCTCACCCTCAACGGGGTTGACTACGTGTCCGCCTTTCCGAACCTGAAGATCATGCCGGAGTAAGGCAACTCCCTATCCTTGTCCCTGCCTCTGCTCGCTCCCCGCAATCAGCACCGGAATGCCATCCACAATCGGATAGCCGCGTCCACACAGCGCACATACCAGCCGCTCGCCTTCAACAAAAAGTCCGCCCAGGCAAGCCGGGCAGGCCAATATATACAGCAGGGAAGTGTCGAACCGGAAAGGAGGACGCGACTCAGCTTTCATCGGGCAGGCTACTGAATTGTCGCATCGGGGTTGGCATGCGCGGCGGCCGGCAGGCCGGAAGCCGGTGCGGCGCTGGCGCCACGCGCTGCCATTGCAAGCTTGTCGTGCGCGGCAAACTCCTGCTCAATACGCTCGTTTGTGCCGGCCTTGGCAAACTCGTATGCCACGCGAACTCCGTTGAAGATAGCCCGGTCGTTGGACGAACCGTGGCCGATGATGCAAATTCCCCGCACTCCCAGCAGCGGCGCGCCGCCATATTCCCTGTAGTCCAGGCGATGGCGGAACTCGTTGAACGCCTTACGCGACAGCAGCGCTCCCACCTGCGCCGTAACCGTGCGCGTGAGCGACTCCCGCAGCACGTCCCGCACAAACCGCCCCACACCCTCACTGGTCTTCAGCGCCACGTTGCCCACAAAGCCGTCGCACACAATCACATCCGCCAGCCCGCTGAAAATGTCGCGGCCTTCCACGTTGCCAATGAACTTGATCGGAAGCGCCTTCAGCATTGGAAACGCCTCCCGTGTCAGGTCGTTGCCCTTGCTCTCTTCCTCGCCAATCGAAAGCAGGCCCACCCGCGGAGCGTCGATCTTCAGCACGGTCCGTGCATACATTTCGCCCATCACCGCAAACTGCGCCAGGTTGTATGGCTTGCAGTCCACGTTGGCGCCCACGTCCAGCAGCACACAGGGGTTTCCGGTGGAGCTTGGCATGGGGGTTGCCAGTGCCGGCCGGTCCACACCGGGCAGCGCGCCCAGGACCATCTTTGCCGTCGCCATGGCCGCGCCCGTGTTTCCGGCCGTCACAAATCCCGCCGCCTTGCCCTCGCGCACCAGTTTCAGCCCCACGCGCATTGAGCTGTCTTTCCTTTTCAACCCCTGAGTCGCCTTCTCCTCCATGCCGATGCGCTCGGAAGCATGGTGGATCACGATGGGCAGGTCTTCGTTGCCCAGATGTTCGTCAAGAAGGTCGCGAAGCTCCGCCTCAGGCCCAATAAGATGGACCCGCACAGGCAGGGCGCGGCAGGCGAGAATCGCCCCCCGGATCTCCGGCTCGGGTGCTTTGTCGGTTCCTACAGCGTCAAGAGCAATGTCTATGAGCATAGGTGCTCAGCTTACTTGGCTGCTTCTTTTACGTCCAGCACGGCGCGGCCCTTGTACGCTCCGCATTTGGCGCAGGCGCGATGGGGCAGCTTCTTCTCGTGGCAGTTCGGGCACTCTGAAAGCCCAGTTGCAGTGAGAAAATCGTGAGAGCGGCGTATTGCTGTACGGCGCGTCGAGTGGCGCCTTTTCGGATTAGGCATTACAAAATTCCTTTCGTGTACCCACCATTTTCAAATCCCGCCGGGGGCCTGGCCCGCTTACGGTCCCAACCGGGCGTCTAACTGCCTTCCGGTCAAGCTCTTTCGCGGCCATTGCGATTTGGTGGAACACCCTCAATCTGTGGTAGTTATCTCAGGACTTGATCCGGTCGCGGAGCCCAGCCAGCGCTTCCCAGCGGAGGTCGCTCGGACCTTCCTCGCAGTTGCACGGATGGGTGTTCCGGTTTTCGCCGCAGCGCGGACAAAGTCCCTTGCAGTCCGGCTTGCAAAGCGTCCTGACCGGCAGAGCCAAAAGCACCTGCTCCCTCAGCACATCCTCAAGCAACAAACTGTCTCTTTGATAATACCCGATTTCTGTTTCCGGCGCAGTAATTGAGCGCTCCAGCGCCTCGGAATCCGCTTCCGCAGGCCGGAAGATCAGGTCGAATTCCGCGTTCAGAGGAATCTCCACCGGCTCCACGCACCGCGCGCACGGAACCTGGAACTTGCCGCCGAACTTACCCCTTAGCCGGATGTCGGCCACTATGTCGCGTGGCCCGCGATGCTCATGCAGCACCTCGGCCCGCCCGTCGGTGGCTAGTTTTCCTACTTGCTCAGCCTCTTCGCCCAACTCGACAGCTCCTGGATCCAGCTCCAGGTCGAAATCGATCGGGTCCCGCTCCAGTTCGCTTACTTTGAATTCCATCCTATGAGCCTAAGACTCAGACACCCGCGCGTCAATGCGTCCCGCCATTGGATGCCGCCCCCGCCCCATGTAAATACCGCCCCGCAAAGTCCAGGAACGCCGTCCAGTTCGGCGCCGGCGTATGTCCGCCCGCGTGCTGGCGAAACCCCAGGTCCCCGTCGATCAGCGCCGTTTCCGTCGCGGGAAACTCTTTCGTACCCAGGTCCCTCTTTCCCAGCAGCCGGTACACAGGCCCCGCCGCAACCTCCGCCAGAAACATTCCCCGCGCATCCGCCCAACCGTCTCCAGGCTTGCCCGGTTCATTCTTCGCGCTCAATCCCGCACCCACAAACACCGGCCGCGGCGCGCACAGAGCAATCAGTTCGTGGTTATCCACGGGCAGGTCTCCGGGCGTCAGCGGCCCCGCATATTTCATCAGGTTCCCGCCCATCCAGTAGTAAAAAGCCGTCTCGATATGGCTCAGCGGCTCGCCATAGATGTGCCGGTAAAGCTTTGCTCCGCCCTCGCCCGACGAACTGCAGTAGAGCACCGCAAACCGAGGGTCGTAGGCCATGGCCACCAGCGCCGCCTTTCCCATCCGCGAGTGGCCCTCAATGCCCACATGTTTTGCATCCACGCTCTTGTCCGTTTCCAGATAGTCCAGCAGGCGGCTCGCGCCCCACGCCCATGCCTTCAACCCGCCCCAGTCCTCCAGCTTGCGCGGCTGACCCTTGTTGACGAGCCCGATGATCCCTTCCGTCATTCCCGCCGCGTCGTCCGCCTGGTAGCTGGTGGGAGAAAGCACGGCGAATCCCCAACCCTTGGCGAGCACCTGCTTCTCCCAGGTCTGCCCGTAGTTGCCCACTTCGTCCGATCCCGTCTCCGAAATCGGCCTCACCAGAGATGCCTTGAACTCCCCTGCAAAGGCCAGCTCCATAATTACCGGAACCGGGCCGCGCGCATCGGCAGGCGTAGTCAGCGTCGCGTCGATGTCCACGGAGATCCGCGGATAGCTTGTGTTATCCACATGCCCCACGAGCCGCCTGGTCACCACGGAAACATCGCCCAACTTCTCGCGGGCCTCGCTCACCACCTCCCAGGTCACCTTGGGCAGGTTTGCTGGAGTCCTGCCAAGAACCTCCCGGTCGAAGTCCTCCTGAATCTGCGGCCGGCGCTCCTTCCACCACTCTTCGGCGGTCTTCACAAGTTTCCCGCTCTTCTCCACCAGCGGGTCGGGCAGATTCGGATAGACATTGGCTTTGGCTTCATCCCAGTTGGCCGCGTTCTCAGTACCCGGCCGGAGCTCCTTGATCCCCAGCAGGTCCATCAGCCGCTGGCGATCCTGCTGCGCCGTCAAGTACGCCGTCGCTGGCGCAGCGGCGGGAGCACTTGGCGGAGTCGCAGCAGGATTGGCAAGCGTGGTTTGCGCCATCGCGCCGGACATATTTAGGCAAACGAGAACCGCCAGCGCAATCGCCGGCAGCCTGCGACGGAAATCCAACCGCAATTCAGACATCGAATACGTCATTTTTAGATAGCCTCCCGGCGAGAGTCGCAGGCGGCCCAAGAATATCGAGTGAGTTCGGTTTTGAGCAAGCACAAACAACAGAACCACGGGAAGGCCTCCCTGGCTTTCACCTTTCATTCTGGAGACGCTGATTCTCAAGTTTCCCCCGATTGCGCCGATGAAATCCAAGAACCTGAGAAAGGGCTTTTTGGCATGCATTGGCTAAGGTGTCTTCCTGTTGCTCGCAAGTTCGTATATGCCTTCGGCATCGTTTGCACTCTTTGCGTCGCGCTTGGGGCTTACACGTTTGTCACGTTAGACAATATCGCCACGAAGAACCGCGACGTGAGCGAAAAGAGCTTCCCGTCTGTTGTTCAGTTGGCCAATGTACGAGGAGCGTTGAATGTTGTGCGGCGTGCGGATCTCGACATGCTGTTATGCCAGACACCGGCATGCACAAGCGCATCGAACGCAAAGCGCCAGAAAGGGTTTGCCGATCTTCTGGAAGCCGTCAAACTTTATGAGCCCTTCATTACCTCTCCCCAGGAGCACGAACTCAATCAAAAAGTCACCGCGGGCTTCGCTCAGTACAAGGAGCTATCCGATCGTGCCGCGCATCTAGTGGAGGACGGCAAGGTAGGGGACGCGCTCGACATCACGATGGCGGACTCCACCAGAGAGCCATTGAATGCAGCACTGGATGCGGTGACTGAAAACCTCGAAATGAACTCGAAAAGAGGGATGGAGGATACCCAGGCGGCTACCTATGCCGGAAACCGAGCAATCTGGATCAGCACCAGCGTCACCATCTTGATTGTCTTGCTTTGCGCGCTGATCGGCATGATCCTCACCCGCGAGATCGCGCCGCGCCTGAACAGGCTGAAGACCGCCCTGGAAGCGATGGCGGCCAAAGACCTGACTACAAGTATGCGAGTTACCGGCACCGATGAGATCGGCCGCCTTGGCGAGGCATTCAATGCCAGCGTCGCTTCCATTCGAGCCGTTCTCCAGTCCGTGGCCCAGGGTGCGGACACGCTCTCCGCCGCAACCACCGAGATCGGCGCGGCGGCAGTCCAGAGTGCGGGAAATGCGCACAGCCAATCGAACAAGACCAACCAGATTGCCGCCGCCGCGCAGGAGATGACCGCGACCATTGGCGAGATCAGCCACAACGCCGAAAGCGCGGCCAGCGCCAGCCGCACCTCGGCCACAACTGCCAATCAGGGCGGCGAGGTAATGCAAGCTGCCGCGCACACCATGGAAAAAATTGCCGTGGCAACCAGTTCCGTTTCGGAAAAAATGACATCCCTGGCTCACCGGTCCGAGGAGATCGGCAAAGTGGTGAATGTCATCCAGGAAATCAGCGAACAGACCAACCTGCTGGCCCTCAACGCCGCTATTGAAGCCGCGCGCGCCGGCGAACATGGCCGCGGATTCGCAGTCGTTGCCGGTGAGGTTCGCCGTTTGGCCGAACGCACCAAGGGCGCGACCGAAGAGATCGCCGGAACCATCCGCAGCATTCAGGACGAGACCCGCGCAACTCTTCAGGTGATGAACGAGAGCCGTACCGCCGTCGAATCCGGCATGGGAGAAACCGCCCGCGCCCGCAAGAGCCTTGACGCCATCATCGAGTCATCCAAAGAGGTCGAGCATCAGATCAACCTGATTGCCACAGCGGCAACGGAACAGACTTCGGCATCCGGCGAAATCTCCGAGTCGGCAAGCCACATTTCGCAGTTGGCCACGGAAAACGCGCAGGGAGCGGAACAAGCTGTCGAAGCGCTCAAGAACTTAGCTTCGCTTGCCAACGACCTCGACGGCATGATTCGCCAGTTCCGCCTGGAGGATGGCAACCAGGCGGGAGGCTCGTTTGCCGCCAAAGGCCAATCCGCGCTACATCCCACATTGCGCCCCGCACACTTCTGAAGTGGTTGTCGTTGCTGTCCCATGCCAGGGGAGACTCGCGGCGGAACGATTCCTGCCTCGAGCCTCGCCTGGAGTTCGCCTTTGGAGCTGACAGCTAGAAGAATCCCAAGAATTTCCCGCCGCAGGGTAAACCCCACAGCCAGCCGCACGCCTCACGGTGTAAACTCGCTTCGCTCGAAAAGTTCGCCGATTCAACGCTCGGAAAGAATCCCTGCTGAAATCGGTGACGCGAATTTTAGGGAACCTGCGGCGGCGTGCGCCGGCGAATGGAATTTCGCCGTGCCAGAGTGGGAGAGGGACGATGTTCATGAGGAAAAACATTCTTGCAATGGGCTTCATTCTGGCTTGTATCGCGGAAATCTCGATGGGGGGCTGCGGCGGCGGAAGTAATGGATCCACCAACACGACGCCTCCGGCGCAAAATGCCGCGACGCCAACTTTCAGCCCAGCGGGTGGGACGTATTCGGCGGCGCAAACCGTGACTCTCTCCGACTCCACCACCGGGGCCGCGATCTACTACACCACCGACGGTTCCACGCCCACCAACACTTCGACTCCCTATTCGAAGCCCTTTACGGTATCGGCCACCACAACCGTCAACGCAATTGCCGCCGACCCGCCAAACTATCTCAACAGCACCGTTGCCACGGCTACCTACACCATCAACCTCCCCGTCGCCGCCACGCCGGCTTTCTCTCCGGCTCCCGGAACATTTACGTCAGTGCAATCGGTCACTCTTTCCGACTCGACCACCGGAGCCGCGATCTACTACACCACCAATGGATCGACGCCCACCGCCGCTTCGACACTCTACTCAGCGCCCATCGCGGTTTCAGCCACCACCACTATCGAGGCAATCGCTGTCGCATCCGGCTATACGAACAGCGCAGTAGCCACGGGCGCCTACACCATCAACATTCCGACGGCCGCTACGCCGGCTTTCTCGCCCGCTCCCGGATCGTTTTCTTCGGCTCAATCGGTTACTCTTTCCGACGCTACGACCGGAGCCGCGATTTACTACACCACCAATGGAACGATGCCCACCACCGCTTCGACTCTCTACTCCGCATCCACGCCCATCGCTGTCTCTTCTACCACCACAATCAATGCCATCGCCATCGCATCCGGCTATTTGAACAGTCCCGCAGCCACGGGCACCTACACAATCCTCGGGCCAACTGTGTCAGTCGTCTTGACAACCAACGACGAGGCAAATCTGATGGCCGCGCAACCGAATATCAACTTCGCCACCGGCAGCACGGCAGACGCGGGAACAAACACAGTGGTCGTCGATCCGACACAGACCTACCAATCCATCGAAGGCTTTGGAGCGGCTTTCACCGATTCGGCAGCATGGTTGCTTGAGACGGTAGAGCCGCCGGCAAACCTTCCCGGCACGCTCAACGACCTGTTCACGCGCAATGGGGATGGCATCGGACTCAGCTTCATGCGCATTCCCATGGGCGCGTCCGACATCGCGCTGAGTGTCTATTCCTTCGACGATCAGGCGGTGGGCACCACCGATCCGACCCTGGCGGACTTTTCCATCGCCCATGATCGGGCCTACATCCTTCCGCTCATCCAGCAAGCCAAGGCGCTTAACCCGCAGATGAAGCTGATGGCCAATCCCTGGAGCCCTCCGGGATGGATGAAGGACCCATCCTCGATGAGCCAAGTCTCCATGATGGGCGGAACGCTCCTGATGACTTCCGCCAATGAAACAGCCTTTGCAAACTACTTCGTCAAGTACCTTCAGGCGTATCAAACTGCTGGCGTGCCCATCGATTACATCTCGCTGCAGAACGAACCGCTGAATATCACCACCTCCTATCCCAGCATGGGAATGAGCGGCACGGTGCAGTTGTCTTTGCTGCAGAACTACGTGCTGCCGGCTCTTACGGCCAACAGCATTTCCACCAAGGTGTTTGCCTACGATCACAACTGGGATACGCCCTCCTATCCGCAGACTGTTCTGGGCGGATTGACGCCTGCGCAGTTGACGCAGATGGCGGGCACGGCCTGGCACGGCTATGGCGGCGCGCCCGGCGCACAGCAGCTCTTGCAGAACCAATACCCAACCCTCGGCAACTGGGAGACGGAACACTCCGGCGGCACCTGGCAAGCCGATCAATTTGAAGTCGACATGCTGGAGATTACGCAGGTGCTGCGCAACTCCGCCAAATCGTTTGTAAAGTGGAGCCTTGCGCTGAACGAGAAACTTGGGCCGAATCTCACGCAAAACGCCAGCCTGGGCGGTTGCAATACATGCACGCCGATTGTCACAGTCAACAGCACCACCGGCGCGGTGACCAAGGACATTGAGTTCTACACGCTGGGCCATTACAGCAAATATGTATTGCCCGGCGCAGTGCGCATCTACTCCAACAACACGCCCGCAATTGCCAGCGTCGCCTTTCAGAATCCGGATGGCTCAATGGCGCTGATTGCGTACAACAGCACCACCTCAAGCCAGACCTTCGCGGTGCAGTGGGGCGCCGAGTCGTTCTCCTACACGCTACCGGCCACCTCCGCCGCCACGTTCACATGGGCGGGAACCGAAGCCGGAAGCACACCTGCCACAGCGGCCACAGCGCAGATTCAGGGCTCCAGCTTCTCCTCGGAATCGGGCCTTGAAACCGAATCCACCGGCGACTCAACCGGCGAATACGATTTGGGCTACCTTTCGCAGGGTGCGTACACCGTTTACAAAAACATCGACTTCGGCACGTCGGTAAGCCAGGTTACCGTGCGCACGGCCAGCGGTGGCAACGGCGGAACCGCAGCGTTCTACCTCGATAGCATGACCGGCACACCCATTGCCACTGCCAACCTGCCTGTAACCGGAGGCTGGCAAACATGGCAAAACGTGACCGCAGTGCCCGTCAGTGGCGCGTCCGGCGTGCACACCCTGTATGTGGTTTTCAACGGAACAACGTCCAGCATCGCAAACGTCAACTGGTTCCAATTCGAGTAGGTCTCTGACCGCTTGATCTTGAACGAGATTGACCGCCCCACCCTTTCGCCTTTTATCGGGCGAAAGGGCGGGAATGCGCACGCATCCTTCTAATTACCCAGCGAGATCGCCGGCTTCCCCGCCAGCCGCTGGCCGATATGCTGGCCCAGCCGGTCCGCGAAGCTCCCATTGGGCCCCACCGTGGTATTCAGCAGCACCACCGCCGCATAGTCCTGCTTCGGATTGAAGAAAGCATAAGCGCTGTATCCCCCGGTCGCCCCGTTGTGCCAGTAGTTTCCCGTCTCCGTGTCAAACATCCATGCGAGCGCGATTCGAACCCCCGGCCCGACATCGGCCCTCAGTTCATGCTGCCGAGTCAGAGCCGCGGCCAGGGTTGATCCGGCCTTCGATTCCGCTGCCGGTTTCAGACCGTCAGGATGCAGGTTGGCCTCAACATAAGTGAGAATGTCTCCGGCGGTCGAGCGTATTGCCCCAGCTCCGGCCATCGCATCGAAGTCCCACTGGTGCGCGGGGCCGTGGTCGCCGCTGTGAGCGGGAAGAAACCGCGCCTGTTGCTCCGGCGTCATTGAAACAACAGTGTCTTTCAGCCCCAGCGGGCCGGTTACTTCTTCCCTCAGCAATGCGGGCCAGGTCTTCCCGGCGCGCACCGCAAGCGCTTGCCCCAGCAGTCCAAATCCCAGGTTGCTGTACACAAATCCCGGGTTGCCGGCTTTTGCCACGCCATGTTTGGCGATGTACTCATAAAGATTCGCGGCATGATAATCAATGTACGGATTGGTCGAATCAGCGGACGGAAAATTGTCCGGCATTCCCGGCAGGCCGGAGTGCTGCGTGGCAATGTCGAGCAGCGTAATCTCAGCGCCCGCCGGCTTGGCCACCGTCCCGGCCGGCAGCAGATCCCGCACGGGTTCATCCAGCTTCACCTTGCCCTGTTCCACCATTTGCGAGAGCATCAGCGCGGTAAAGGTCTTGGTGATCGATCCAATCTCAAACATCGAATCCGGCTTGGCAACGCCGTAGCTAAACACACGCCGCACGCCGTGCTCCACCACCCCAATCGATACCCCCGCACCGGTTTCGGGCGCCAATTGTCCGCTCTTGAGCGCCTCGGCAATGTCCTTGTCCAGCACTGCCTGCAAATCGGCTGCATTGACCGGAGCCATCGCCGGGTCGAAGGTAGGCGGAAGTATCGGCGCAACCGTAAGCACCGCGTCCTGCCGATTAAAGTTCAAGGTCAACGCGGTTCCCTGAGTCAGCACGCCCGTCAGGGTTTTGCCATCGGCTGAAAGCTTGCCGCTCCAACTGATTTTCGCCACCGGAACCTCGAACGAGAAGCTGTCGCCTTGAAGCACAACCTTCGCGCACTCCAGGTTGGTCACGCGCTGGTCCAGACTGTCCATCGCGCAGTACTCCTGCCCCTTGTTGTCGCTCTTCACCACAACCTGAATTCGCAGGGTCGAGCTGCCCGCCTGCAATGTGCCCAGCCATATTCCGTCAACTACCGAAGGCTTCGCCGCCGGAACAAACGTGTCGCGCTTCAAGTCCAGCGGCTGCGGACTTCCCTGGTCCCACGTTCCGGTAAGTCCGTCCGCGGTCACTGTGCCCGCCCATTTGCCATGAACGGCCGGCACAGTGAAAGTCAGCGTTTGCCCGTCGAGATGAAAATCCGCACAGGGAATGCCAATTGCGCCTTGGTCTACGCTGTCCAGAGTGCCGGTTATGGTCCCTGCGGCATCCACCTTGAAATGCAATTTGACGTGCAGGGGGCCGAGCATTCCCGCGTAGTCTCCGGCCACCTCCGGCTTCTGTTGTGCCTCCATAGTCGTCGCGGCCAATGCGCCGAAAACTAGAACGACTGCCAACAAAATCCTCTTAACTCGAAAACATTGCGCGAATAAGACCTTCTGGATGCCTTGCATTGGATTCCTTCACTTTCCGCCCGATGGGCCTGTGACTATTGTTCTACGAGTTACAAAGTACACTCAGGCAACTTGACCCTGAATAGCGCTTTCCGGTTAACGCCCCTGACTCCGATAAGTTTCCGCATTTCCGATGGACGATTCAGAAGACAGCGTTGAATTTCTCTCTCGTATGAGTCAGTCACCGCTCACGGGCTTTTCTTACACTTTCCAAGAGAGAATTCCGGAAACACCAATAAACCGGAACCGGAGTCCCGTGTCTCCCAAAGTCCGCTTCCTTCCTATCTTTCCAGCCTTCCGTCGCCGTCTGGTCCGTCGTTTTTCCGCTTCGCCGCGGAATTCACACAACTTGCCTGGCTCCTGCCGCCCCGCGCTATGGTAGCCTCCGGTTGAGGGGCCATCGCCGCTTTCGGGCCATGCCCGCAGCCGCCTTACCAGCATCGAACCCTGGAGAGTCATCGCATGAGCGCCGTCAAGTATGATCTGATCGTCATTGGTTCCGGTCCCTCCGGGCAGCGGGCCGCCGTCGCCGCCTCAAAAATCAAGAAGCGCGTGGCCGTTGTCGAGGCTCGTTCCGTCGTCGGAGGCGTCTGCGTCAACACCGGAACCATCCCCTCGAAAACCATGCGCGAGGCCGTGTTGCATCTCTCCGGCTACAACTACCGCACCGTCTATGGCATGAATTACCGCGTCAAGGAAAAAATCAGCATGGCTGACCTGGCCTTCCGCGTCCAGGCTGTCATCAAAACCGAAGTTGACGTCACCGAAGCGCAGCTTTCTCGCAACGGCATCGATGTGGTCCACGGCATCGCCCGTTTCAACGCTCCCAATCAGGTCCGCGTCGAAGGCCCGCTTACCGACGCCACGCTCGATGCCGACCGCATCATCATCGCAGTCGGCACCAAACCAGCCGCCTCTGCCAAGGTTCCCATCAACGGCCGCACCATCGTCAACAGCGATCAGGTGCTCGACCTGGCCGTGCTGCCCCGCACCCTCATCGTGGTTGGCGGCGGCGTTATTGGCGTCGAGTATGCCTGCATGTTCGCGGTGCTCGGGGTCCGCGTGACGCTGATCGAGAAGCGCGACCGCCTGCTCGAATTCGCCGACCGCGAAATCATCGAGGCCCTGAGCTACCACCTCCGCGATGCCCGCGTCACCCTGCGTCTGGGCGAGGAAGTGGAAAGCGTCGAGGAGTTGGCTGACGCCACGGTCGTCGCCAACCTGCAAAGCAAGAAGAAGGTCTCAGGAGACGCACTGCTCTACGCCATCGGCCGTCAGGGCGCGGTCGACGACCTCAACCTCGCCGCCGCAGGCCTTGAGGCCGACAACCGCGGCCGCATCCCCGTCAACGAGCACTACCAGACCAAGGTGGACCACATCTTCGCCGTCGGCGACGTTGTCGGCTTTCCCTCCCTTGCTTCGGTCTCCATGGAGCAGGGCCGCATTGCCGCTGCTCGCGCCTTCGACGACAAAGCCGCCAGCTCCAATCCGAGCTTTTATCCCTACGGCATCTACACCATTCCCGAGATCAGCTTCATTGGCAAGACAGAGGAACAGTTGACCGACGAAGACGTTCCGTACGAAGTCGGCATGGCCTACTATCGCGAAACGGCACGCGGGCAAATTCGCGGAGACACCACCGGCCGCCTCAAGCTCGTCTTCCATCGCGACACACGCAAGGTTCTGGGCGTCCACATTATTGGCGAGGGCGCAAGCGAACTGATCCACATCGGCCAGGCCGTCATGATCCTGGGCGGCACCGTCGACTACTTCATCGACACCGTCTTCAACTACCCCACCCTCGCCGAGTGTTACAAGGTGGCGGCCTTCAACGGGGTGGGACGGCTGAATCGATACCAGGTGGGGTGATGATGCGCGTCATATTGATTTGAAAGGGCACGACTGGTAGTTGGGGTTTTAACCCCGACAAAGAGATCGCAATATCGACGTGGCATTAGCCGCTGCGGTATGCTTTTCGGGGAATTCGATTGCTGGGCACATGAGACTGAATTCAGAAAACGTCAACGCACCTTCCAGTCGCAATGATGCAGAAGCTGAAAGCTAAGAGCTAACGAATAGAAGCTGAAAGCTCAGAAGGACTCACATGACCACCGCCATCGGCGTCGTAATGACCGACCACATCGTAGCCGGAAGGCTTGAGGATCTGCGCCTCGCCGGCGATCTCCTGCGCTATCCCAGCGAAACCGACGAATTGGACGCCTTGCAAGCCATTCCAGGCAGCGAGCTGGTGGAGTTGCTGGCCAACCAGATCGCGACCCTCGCCGCCGCCGAGACCGTCCCAGTGGACGCGATCGGCGTCGCCGTCCCCGGCATTGTGCGCAACGGCGTGGTTGAAGACTCGCCCAACCTCTCTCAAGTGAAGGGCATGCGCCTGGCCGAAGAACTGACCCGAGCCCTGTCTGCCCGCGGCATCACAGCCCCCGTCCACGTAGCCAACGATGCGGATGCAATCGCGGCAGGCGTCGCCGCCACTCGCGGCCAGCTCAACAAACTTACCCGCGTTTGGACGCTCGGCAACGGCATTGGCTATGGCCGCTGGCCTTACGTAGACGGCATCTGGGAGGGCGGCCACGTCACCGTCACCCTCGACCCTAAGGAACGTTTTTGCGGATGCGGCGGCGTTGGCCATCTGGAGGGAATCATGGGCTATCGCGCCATGCGCATGCGCTTCCTCGATCTCGAACCGGAAGAGGTTTTTGCGCATGCGCGCGAGGGCGACGCCCGCTGCCGCGAATTTGTCGATCTCTGGCATCGCGCTCTCGCCGCCGCAACCGCCTCGTTCATCCACCTCGCCGGTCCCGGTCGCTTTTATTTCACCGGACACAACGCGCACTACCTTGAGTTGCCCCTGCTCCGCGCCCACCTGGAATCGATGGTGAAGATGAGCAGCCTGCAAAGCTTTTCGCTGGAGGTGCTGGAACCCGACGATGCAACCGCTCTGCTTGGGGCGGGGGTTTCGGCAGTGCGGGCGCTGGCATCGTAAGCGCCCATCGACGACCTGCTGCTCGCCGGTTGCAGGCGGAGTAGCTCTTGGTAGTACTAACTCTAGCGAGCGAAAATGATGAATCGGACCAGGCTGATCGCATTTGCACTGATGGTCCCTGAATTTGCTTGCCTTGCGCAGACAGCCAGCAAAGTCAGCGACAAGACGGTGATCTGGTCGCCGCCGAAGATCAACTGGCCAGACGACATGCCTCGAGCAACTGTGCCGAAGGAAATGATCGTGTCACTCCGTGTTGCAGATATGCCCATCATCCTCGAAGACACGAAACTAGAGGATGCGCATATGCGTTTTGGAGGAAAAATCGGAAGCCGTGGAGACGCTGGTGACGCAGAAGGTTGGCTTTGCCTTCACGGAACCGATACAGACGGGCCCTGGATATTTTGGCTAACAAGTGGCGAAGTTGACGGACCCGCGATTGATGGATTCCAGTGGAGACGATTGTCACCCAACGAAGTGCCGGACCACCGTTGCCGCTTGATTCCGCAAGGCAAGGAAGGAATCAAGCTTCCCATTGCAATTCGCCTGGGAATCACGGAGCAGGAAGTTAAGCAGCTTCTGGGGCAGCCAAGTTATACGAGGGACAAAACTCTGATCTTCAGCCACGAACACCACAAGCTCATCAACAAGGAGCCTTATACAGTCTCGAATGATGTAGCAGTTGTCCTCCGTGATGGCATGGTTTGGGCGATGGAAGTCGCAAGCAGTACCTCCGATTGACCGGTCTTTTCCTGCGTGTTCTTAACGCTTGCTGATTCCGGCGCAACAATTCAAGTCTTTGCGGGTAGTACCTAACTATCCCCTCAGGAGTGAATGGCCGCTTGCGCACAACTGCCACCCCTACTTCGCGATAAAATGCAAGTATGCCCGCCACTCTAGCCCAAGAGATCCTGGCCAAATACGAGCCCGTCATCGGACTCGAGGTTCACGTCCAACTGCTCACCGCTACCAAGGCCTTTTGCGGATGCGCCAACCACTTCGGCTCGGCCCCCAACACCAATATCTGCCCGGTTTGCCTGGGCCTTCCCGGCGCGCTGCCGGTGCTCAACGCCAAGGCTGTCGAGTTCGCCACGCTTGCGTCGCTGGCCATTAATTGCCAGGTCCGCGAACGCTCCATCTTCGCCCGCAAGAACTACTTCTATCCCGACCTGCCCAAGGGCTACCAGATTTCGCAATTCGACAAGCCCATCGCCGAACACGGCTTCATCCAGGTTCCAACAGCGGACGGCACGACCAAGCGAATCGGCATCACCCGCCTGCACATGGAAGAAGATGCCGGCAAGAGCCTCCATGACGGCTTTGCCGACTCCGCCACGCGCACCTATCTCGACCTGAACCGCTGCGGAACCCCGCTGGTTGAGATTGTCTCCGAGCCCGACATTCGCACCGCTGACGAGGCCTTCGAATACCTCACGCGCCTCAAAGAGATATTGCTCTATACCGGCGTCTCCGACTGCAATATGGAAGAGGGTTCGCTGCGCTGCGACGCCAATGTCAGCGTTATGCCGCGGGGCGCGGATAAATTCGGGACGAAAGTCGAAGTGAAGAACGTCAACAGCTTCCGCTTCGTCCGCGCCGCCATTGAGTACGAAATCGAGCGCCAGATCGAGGTCGTCGAGTCCGGCGGCCGCGTCACGCAGGAGAGCCGCCTGTGGAACGCCGCCGAGGGCCGCACCTACTCCATGCGCTCCAAGGAGCAAGCCCACGACTACCGCTACTTCCCCGAGCCGGATCTGCCGCCGCTGATTGTCTCGCCGGAGTTTTTGGTCGAAGCCAGAGAAAAGCTCCCCGAGCTGCCCGAAGCCCGCCGAGCACGCATGATCGCCGAGTACGAAATCACCGCGCGAGATGCCGCCACGCTCACCTCGTCGCGCGAATTCGCCGACCGCTTTGAAGCCGCGGCCCGCACCGCGCGCAATCCGCGCCGTGTGGCCAACGTTCTGCTCAGCGAGGTCGGTGGGCGGATGAAAGCCTTGAACCTCGAACAGGAGCAGTCTCCTGTTTCGATGGCCGGAATCGTTCTGGCCGCCGACCTGCTCGACGAGGACAAAATCAGCTCCAAACAGCTCAAGCAGCTCTTCGACACCTGCTTTGAAAATGGCGAAGACTTCCCCGCCGTTTATGAACGCGAGAAGCCGCAGCAGCTCACCGACGCCTCGGCGATCGAGGCCATGATCGACGAAGTCATCGCCGCCAATCCAAAGCAGGTGGAGCAGTACCGCGCGGGCAAAAAGACCATCGCCGGATTCTTCGTCGGGCAGGTGATGCGCGCCTCCAAAGGCCAGGCCAACCCTGCGCTGCTCAACGAACTGGTTGCAAAGAAACTCGATACCTGAGCCTGCCAACGGAACCTGTCTCCCGAATCCTGCGTATCCCACTCAGGCTTTCGCTTAACCCACAGTGGAAGGCAGGCGGGAAAACAATGAATAGAGCGGGCGCGACATCGCTGATCCTCATCGCCGGCGTCATTGCCGCCGGCTTATCGGCTTGCAGGCACGGTGACTATTCCAACTACTCGTCCATCACAGAGCCGGGAGCGGGTTCCGAGTCCGGCGCGGTCAGCATCCAGCAAATGGGCGGCGGAATCGATGTGAAAGATGCTCCCCATGGGGCCGACCTCTCCACCATGGGCGGAGACATCCATCTCGGCAGCGTGGCGTCGTTCGCCAAGGTCAAGACCATGGGCGGGGGTATCTCCATCGACCAGGCCACGGGCTCCATCGACGCTGCCACCATGGGCGGCGGAATCACCATCAGCCAGGCGGATGGCGCCATCAAAGCCAGCACCATGGGCGGAGACATTCAAGCCAGAATGGTTGGTACTTCCTCCGTCCGGCGCGACGTGGAACTGACCTCGCATGGGGGCACCGTCACGCTTACTGTGCCCAAAGACTTTCCCATGGATGTCCGCATCACACTTGCCTACACGAAGAGCGCGAATCGGACGTTTCAAATTATTGAAAACGCCGATATCGAGCAGCGGGAGACGCCTGACTGGGACACGTCGAGCGGCACACCCAGAAAGTACATTCGTGCTCAGGGCCGCGTTGGCAGCGGCTTGAACCACGTAACGATCAATACCGTCAACGGCGATGTGATTTTGAAACAGGAGTAGCGCAGTCTCCAATGAATCCTCACCCTGAGAACGCGCCACGACCAACAGACAGGCCACGAGTTCTTTTCGTGGGCCGGACTACGCTCGATGTGCTCTACCGGCTCGATAGCGTACCGGACGAGGACACCAAAACATACGCCCGCGAGTTGCGAGCCGCGCCAGGCGGACCTGCCCTGAACGCCGCCGTCACCCATGCGCTTCTCGGCGGCCAGGCCATGCTGGTCAGCGCAGTCGGAGGAGGGCAGTGGGCCGCGCCGGTTCTTGACGAACTCAATCGGCTCGGTGTGAGCCTTGTCGATCTGGGGGCCGGAACGCCCTATGAAACTCCCCTGTGCATGGTTCTGATCAACAGCCGGAACGGCAGCCGCACCATCGTCAATCCGCCCATCTCGCAGGTAGCCCTTCGACGGCTCGGCGCATCCTGGACTGCGGAAGTCCCGGCTTCCTGGGGCGCAGTTCCGGCGGTGATCCTATGCGATGGCTTTTTCTTCGAGGAGACCGCAGCCCTGCTCACTGCCTGTAAAAGCGCCGGCGCGGCCATTTGCCTGGACAGCGGCAGTTGGAAGCCCGGAACCGCAGAGCTGGCCGAACTGCTAACCGCAGCCATCTGCAGCGAACGCTTTTCCGTCCCCGGCCAAAGCGGTTCGCCGGATGCCACTTTTGCATGGTTTGCAGCCAAAGGCGTTCCACACGTCGCAGTTACGCGCGGCGCTAAGTCCATCCTCGGCTGGGATCGTGGCCGCCGCTTCGAGATTGAGGTGGCCAAAATCGAGGCCATCGACACTCTGGGCGCAGGCGATGTCCTCCATGGCGCATTCTGCCACCACTTCGCCCGCAGCCGGGAGTTTGAACCCGCGCTCCGCTGGGCCTCGCAGATTGCCACGCTCTCCTGCCAGTGTCTCGGCGTTCAGGCGTGGGCATCGTAGGGCAGCCAAAGTTGAGGCCGGCTGCCCCTTTCAAGCGGACGAACCAGTGCCCCGTGGTGTAAAAAGAAGAGGACGAAGCGGTTTGAACGGGCGGAGGGCGAAATGGCGGAAAAGGTCTGCACTCATGTTGCGGAGTACCTGAAGAAGGTGAAGCCGAAGACGAAGGGATGCGAGGAATGCCTGAAGATGGGCGACACGTGGGTCCACCTGCGCATGTGCCTGGAATGCGGCCACGTAGGCTGCTGCGACTCGTCGAAGAATCGCCATGCCCGAGCCCATTTTCATGAGACGAAGCACCCGCTGATTCAATCTGCCGAGCGTGGCGAAGACTGGCGCTGGTGCTACATCGACGAGGTGTATTTGTAGCCTGCTACGCCAACTCCACCTCAATCTTCTTGGTCTCCGGATCTAACTTCACGATCTTGAAGGTGCGAATCTGGCCTTCGGCTAGCGGTTCCGGCTTGGCGTCGGCGATGGGGGCGTTGCCTTTCCAGCGGTCCTTCAACATCGACGAGAGGCTGGAGAGGTCGACCTTGGAGTCTGGCTTTGCTTCCGTTGCAGAAGCCTTGCCTCCTGCACCAGGCGAGATGCGGCACGCAGCCCGAATGCCTTCACCCAGCTCGACGATGGTCAGCGTGGGCGAGTGCTCGACCACCCGGCCGGAGACCTGGTCGCCCTTTTTGTGTTCCGCAATATACTCGTCGATGCTGGTAGGGATGAGCTGCTTCATGCTCAGTTTTATCTGGCGCTTTTCCGGGTCGATGGCCAGCACCTGCGCCTTGATAATCTGCCCTGCCCGCAGAACGTCGGAAGGGTGGTTGATGCGTTGGCCGGCCGAGATTTCGCTTACGTGTACCAGGCCCTCAACCCCATCGGCGAGCTGAACGAATGCGCCGAAGTTCATCAGCTTGGTCACGGGCCCTTCAATCTGCGAGCCGACGGGGAACCGCTGCGGCACCTCCGTCCAGGGATCGACAAGCGTCTGCTTCAGGCCGAGCGCGATGCGCCGCTCCTCGGGCTTTACTGAGAGAATGACGGCATCGACCCGGTCACCCTGCTTCAGAATGTCGCTGGGGTGGCGGATCTTCTTTCCGTAAGACATTTCGGAGATGTGGATCAGGCCTTCCAGTCCCGGCTCGATTTCGACGAACGCGCCAAATTCCATAATGCGTGTAACCGTGCCCGTGACGCGCTGGCCTGCGAGTAGACGGGCCGGTGCTGTTTCCCAGGGTTCGGGCTGGAGCTGCTTGAGGCCCAGGGACAGTTTCTTGTTCTCCGGATCGATCTTGAGAACCCTGACCTGGATTTCCTGGCCCACTGTAAGCACATCTTCGGGCTTGTTCACGCGGCTCAGGGAGATGTCGCTGATATGCAGCAGGCCATCGATGCCGCCGAGGTCGATAAATGCGCCGTAGGGCATCAGGGTGCGCACGCGGCCTGTGACAGTGTCGCCTACCTTGATTGAGGCTTGCAGGGCGTCCTGGTTGGCCTGCGCCAGGGCCCGTGCCTGCTCTTCAAGCACCACGCGGCGATCGACAACCACGTCTTCCTCGGTCACGTCGAGCTTGGTAATGCGGCAGGTAATCTCGGTGCCGACCAGCTTTTCCAGCTCCGCGGCGTCGCGCGTTCCGCTGCGCGATGCGGGCATGAAAGCGCGGACACCCACGTCGACGTTGAGCCCGCCCTTGACTACCGCGGTGACCGTCCCCACCACGGCCAGTTTTTCCTGGAAGGCGGTTTCGAGCGCTGACCAGTCGCGGGGCTGCGAGACCTTGAAGCGCGAAAGCTCGTAGTAGTGCTCCTCGTTGCGCCCGGTTACCGAGACCGGAAAGCTATCGCCGGGCTTGACGCCTTCCGCGTTGTCTTTGAAGGCTGAGCGCGGAAGAACGCCCTCGGTCTTGTAGCCGATATCGAGGAAGACCTGGTCGGCGGATACGGAAACAACAGTGCCCTGCAACTGCCTTGCGCCGGGCTCCGCCTTGTGCGAGTGGGACTTCTCGAATGCTGAAAGCAGGTCGGCGAAAGATTCCGTGGATTCTTCGATCGGGTCCGGATTGGGCTCGGGAGAGATTTCGGGGGCGATTTCTGAACGGCTGTCGTTGGTCATTTTGTCTACCGATCCATTCTCCCACGATTGAGCGGCCGAGTGTTCAACGCATGGAGACGGGGCCGGATTCGATTCGCCGGTTCCCGTCCTTTCCGCAAATAAAAGCGGAAAGGATCGGGATCGCAGCTCACTCTGGGCCAAACGGCGGGCGGGCGCCAGTGGCCGTCTACTGGATGCCCAGGTCGGAAAGAACCTTGGGCTTCGATTCGTCCACGGCCAGCAGGTTATGGCAGGCAGCGCAATCCTGCGTGATGCTCTTGCCGTCGCTTGCCGCGTGGCTGCCATCGTGGCAGCGAAAGCACCCCGGATAGCTCATATGGCCAATGTGGTTGGGATGCGTGCCCCAGGTTACCTTCATATACGGAAACACATTCTGGCTATAGAGCGTCACAAGCTCATCGCCCGCGGACTTGACTTGAGCGGCTTTCGCTGGAAGCACCTCCGGATGCTGGCCTTGATAAAATGCCTCAAGCTGCGCCGGAATCTTGGCGCTCGCTTCCTCTTCCGAGGCGTATGTGGCATTCATCAGTTGCAGGCCCTCCTTGTGAATCCAGGGCAGATCGGGACTGACGGCCCCTTCGGCCATGGCCCGGTTCAGCGCGTCTTCCGGAGTCATAAAGGTGTGTGCGGCGCGGTTGTGGCAATCGATGCAATCCATCACCCGCCGTTCTCCCTGGGGAGCCGGGCCGCCCGCGCCTGAGGAGGAAAAGACAGTCTCGGACCCATCCTCGTTTCGCCGCTGAACCCAGGGAATTGTGGTGCGCGTGGGGTCGGTGGCTACGTATTCAATGTGCCCCAGATGAACACCGTGTATGCCGGTCAGGTGCGAGAGCGAGTCGCGCCCGCCGAGGTGAAGCACCACCACGGTCTGGGTTTCCGTGTTGGCCGCGTCGTCGGCAAAGGTGGATTTGACCAGTAGTTTTTCTCCCACGAACCTGGCCGGCGTGTGGCAGCCCTCGCAGATTTCGCGCGCCGGGCGCAAGTTCTGCACCGGCGAAGGAATCGGTGTGGGATAGCGATCCAGAGACACTTCGACAAGCTGCTTGGTGCCGTTCATCTTGGCGCTGAAATAGGCCTGGGCGCCGGAGCCGATGTGGCAGTCCACGCACGCCACGTGCGAGTGGGCGGAGATTTTGTAGGCCGTGTACTCAGGATGCATCACATGGCACGACTGGCCGCAGAACTGCGGCGAATCCATGTACGCCGCGCCGCGATAAGTGGCGATGGACACAACCAGCAGGTTGACAATGGTGGCCAGCAGGACGATGTCAAGCCCATGGCGAAAGATGCGATCGTTGAGATCGATCTTGGGAAATTCGACGGGAATCTGCCCTGCCTTTTGAAGCATCCGGCGGCGCAGAAACACGCCTATCGGAATCAGTACCAACCCGCCAATGAACAAAGCCGGCAGAATCAGGAAGAAGATGATGCCGAGGTAGGGGTTTGCACTCGGCCGGCCGAAGATATCCACCAGCCAATAGCCGATCATGGTAACGCCGGAAGCGCTGGTGATTGCGCCGCCGGCAAGGCTTATGGGATTGTTGCCGAAGAACAGAGCCGGCCGCACCCAGTTTTCGCGGAACTTTTGAAACAGTGACACTTTTCCCCCATGCACACTTAAATAGGCGGCCCGCCATCGAAGGCGGGCCTGGTTCGACACCCGATTTGATTGTACTTGCTACTTCAGACCCTTGTAGAACGCGGCAACGTCCTTGATCTGGTCATCGGTGAGTCCCGCAACCGGATGCATCTTGCCTTTGCCGTCCTTGACGACAGCGGAGATCTGGGCCACGGTAAGCTTCTGGATGTCCGGGTCGGACGCGGCCTTGATGCCCATCGCCTTGGCCATCCCCGCGCTGGGTGTGCCGGTGGCGCCATGACAGGTTTTGCACTTCAAGCCGTAGGTCGCTTCGCCGCCTGATTGGGCAAAGCACACGGCGCTGGCCACAGCAACAACTGCGGCAAGAGCCAACTGGGATCGAATCATCTTGGTCATTCCTAAACTCCTTGTTCCGTTTCATGGCAAGTGTACGCGAGAATCGCCACTGGCCGTGCTTGGCTTCTCCGAGAACAACGTCTCATGCCGGTTGTGCCGGATTGGAATCCCTGGTCCTCCGGCGGTTACGCCCATTGAGAGGCAGGAGTAGACCGGTTTGACTCCAGACTCCGGTCCACTCGTGCATTCTTCATCAGGAAGGGCAGCTTCAATCAAAACTCGTAATGCACTCCGAGACTCACGTTATTCGCGTGAAAGTTCCGGGGAGCGGTTAGGCCGGCAGGCGATTCGGTCAGGCCCGTCGGTTGGGACAATGAGGTGCAAGGAACGACCGCCGATGTCAAAGACGTTGAAGTGCTGCAGTTTTCCGGGCCGGACTGGCCGCCCTCGCCGTATCCATAGTAGTTGTACTCCGCCTTCCAGATCAGCGCGGGACGGATCGCCCATGCCAGGTTGATGAAGGGAGTCCAATACCTTGAGTCGAGCGAACCGTTCACCGCTCGCGCATCGTTGAAGAACTGGGTCCCGTTCACCGAACTCACGCGATAGCCCACGTTGGAGTGGAACGGTTTGGCGGGCGAGAGCATGACAGCCGCCGTGAAGTACTGCGTGGGAGCATCCATAAAGTCTTTTGCAAACCAGTCCGCGAGTTGGGTAGTCGATCCCCTGGTAAAGACGCCGGGGCATACATTCGGAACGCCGCTCGAGTTGGTTGAGGCAGTGCCGGGCAAGCCCACCTTGGTTGAAGCATTCTGGGCACCGTTGTCGTAGCAGATGTTGGTTGCCGTATACACATCGCTATAGGCGTAATCGATATCGAGCCCATAGTGTTCGCTCGGCGAGAGCACAGCGCCAAAACTCGCAACCCGGCTGTAATCCACATGGCCGAGCGGGCCTTCGGCTGGGTCGTCGCCTGCCGCGACCGCTGCCTGGTTGTTGTTGGTGTTGTTATGCCGTTCCAGGTCGTTATAGGCGCCCGAAATCGTCGCCCACGGCTTTGGCCTGTAGAGCGTATGCACCCTGTAGTGCCTGGTTTGCCGCGCGCCCATCGGCGTGAAAGCGTTGTCGGCATAGAGCGCCTCGACCGTGCCGTTGAGGCTCCAATTGGCGGCGGGACGAAACGCGGCGTTGAGGATTCCACCGTTTTCGTTAATGGTTACGGTTCCGTTCGATGTCGCACCAACGGCTAAATCAACGTTATGAGGGCTGCCCTGGGCAATGGTGTGCGTGTCGTAGCGATAGGTGAACGAGAGAGTCGTGCGAGCCCCCGCATCCCAGGTTCCTGTCAGGTTATTGGTCGTGAAGTTCTGGCCAAAGTAGCCCGGCAGAGGTGTGCCAACCGCGCCGCTGCCTTCGAAAGTAGAGGCGCCGGCCGCTGCGGTAGTCGTGGTCAGCGGACTGTAGTTGATGGTTTCGTTGTTTGCAGTCGCTGGTGTCGCCAGAGTGGTGGCACTCGTCATGGTGGTGGTACCCGGTTGGTGGGTGCTGGAGAAAGTCACCTGATCCGACAGGCTGAAGGTCTTCATAGCCTGCCACACCACGCCATAGTCGGCCGCAAGCACCTCACGCTTCGCAGTAGCAACCCCTGTATACGCAACCGAACGCGCCGTCCCATTCAGACCCTGGTAGCTGTCGTAGTAGTTGGGTAGGCTCATGTTCCCATTCATATAGCGGAGATCGCCGTTCATCGCAATGTTCTTGATGGTGGAGCTCTGCAGCCGGAATATCTCCGTTGGATAGATAATCCGGGTCGGCTGCGAACGCAGGTAGCTGGTTACCACGGCGCATGCCGCATTGATCACCGGCAATCCGCCGGCAGTTGGCGCAGCCGAGAGAAGGGGAGTAGTGCCCATGCTGTTTGCGTTGCAGGCACTGCTCGGATACGGTGTCAGGCTGTCAAAATCGTCAAGAGCCGCAAGCGTTCCGTCCGCCTCCTGTACGTTGAAATCGCCAGGGGCCATGGTGAAGTAGGAGTCTGCTTTGTAGTGGTCGATCTCCTCTTCAAACGTCAGCTTGGTCCCCTGCACTGGCTTCCAGTCGATCCCGCCCAGGAAATCGTCGGTGCTGTTGCGCTGATACTCCTGAAGGATGGCATCGTACTTGGCGAATTGATAACCGCTGGGGCTCAGGCTTGGGCCCTGGAAGATGTTCTGCGAGTATCCCGCGCGATACGACAGCTTCGATAACGGAAAGATGGTCAGGTTGGTGTCCGTCATCCGGCGAACCGTGTTGAAAAGCACCGGCGACTGATTCACCTGCGGCCATGCAAACGAGCCCGTAGGCGCATTGGCAGGTCCAATTGGAATCGACTGACCGCCGGGGATATTCGGGTTGCCCAGCAGGTCGTAGTCGAAGTACTGGCGATCGCGGCGGAACATCCCCGAGAACTCGTAGATCTTCCCCTTTGAGAAGTCAAGCTTGGTAAAGCTGTTTGGATCGCCGCCGAATCCGCTGCCGAAGGCCCTGAGGTTATCGACAAGGGTGTTCTTTGTGCCCGGCAATGCGCGCAATTCAAATGTTTCGCCCTGCACCCGCGGCCCGGACTGGAGATTGACCAGCGTGTCGTACATGGCTGCGCTGCCCGTGATGCCGGCCATGCGTCCACCCAGATCGACCGTGTGATGCATCGAATACCCAGCCGGTACGCTCATCTGAGTTTCCGGCGCAGGCAGTGGGTTGGCGGGGGTTGGATTCTGGGCAAGAGCACTGCCCGTCAACATCAGTAAAATGGCAACTCCAACAACGCCAGCGGCCCGCTGGATCGTTCTTGGAGAGGGCTGTTGACTGAACAGCCGGGATAAACAGATCGCGTTCTTCATAAGAAGCCTCGCTAAAAAAGCACCGTTGCTAACATCGAAACCTTGACCTTGCATGCCAAACGGGCAAGTGGACTGGTCCGCGCCTTCCGTTGCGGCTGGAGGGCGCGGAACATATCCATTACCTGAGGAACGCCGCATTGATGTTGGACCCATGAATGTAGGTGTGGCAGCTGATGCATGGCGTCAGCTCCGACGATCCCGCATTCATTCCGTGAACCGTGCCGGCGGCCACCGGACTATGGCACTGGTTGCACAGCGTGTTGACATTCGGCATGTTCAGCAGCCGCGCGTTTTGCGAACCGTGCGGGGTATGGCAGCCCAGGCATCCTTCCGCCTTCACCGCCGCATGCTCGTACACGAAGGGCCCGCGCGTCTCGGTGTGGCACTTGGTGCAGATCGCATTCTGGTCGGCCGTGGACTTGATGTTGTTGTTCCCAAACGTGCCGTGAACATCGTGACAGTCGCTGCACTTCACCAGGCCCTCGTTCACCTTGTGGTGGAACGGCATTGCGAACGCCGGCTTGGTGTCGGTGTGGCACTGGAAGCACAGCGTGGGTTGCGAAGCCTTCAGCAGCGACTCCTCCTTGCTGCCGTGAATGTCGTGGCAGCCCAGGCAGCTTACGCCGGCTTTGGCATGAGGAGAGCGCTCGAAGTTGGGATGCGTTCCCGCGTGGCAGCTCAGGCACTTCTCGTCCAACTCTTTGGGCGTGGCCTTGGCAGGATTGAAAATCTTGGTGACGTCTCCGCCGCCGTCAACGTGCGCGCCGCCCGGCCCATGGCAACCTTCGCAGTTCACACCGGCTGCGCCATGCTGCGCCGCAAGCTTGGTGTGCGGATTGCCCTCGAATTTCTTGCTCACCTCTTCATGGCAGGTAGCGCAAACTTCGCCGCCAACATAAGTGTTGCCTCCGCCATCCTTGGCCTGTGAGGTCACCGTCTTGACCGCGTCCTTGGGTGCCTGAGCGGCCAGCGTAGTGGCGCAAAGTATGCTTGCGCCCAGCATCAACATCAAACAGGCTCGCAGTCCCGGCAGCTTGCCCGGAGCCGCGCCAATCGGCAATCGCGTTACTGGCACATCCCTTTGCATAGAAAATACCGCCTTGGATGCTCTCTTAGCTTTTTCCATCAACATCGTGTCTCTTGTCCAATGGCTGAAACCGGCGCTTCCCGTTCAGGAGGGCCGGATCGGCTGCGGGTGAAAGGACACCCTGTTGTGGAACGAGCTCTTTGTGCGGAGCATCACTTCACACACGCTGAATGCTACGGTTTATTCCGATCCCTCACGGTGATATTCATCACACCCCGAAAGGGAGCCACTGTCCTTCCTCGCTTGCCTGTACCGAATTGGAACCTGGTGCGGGTCTGCTGGCAAACATTGAGCCGGCAAAGTTTCAAGATGAAGGCATTTCTTCGCTAATGGAATCAAGAAAATGCGGCAACCGCCGCCACAAGCAGAACAACATAAACCCGACTTTCCCGCTGAGCAATTCAGAACAGGTAAAACTGGTTCCTGGCCGTAAACATTCTTTGCATTACCCGACGTTGGTTCCCATGCTGCGACGGGTGCCTCGCGATCGGCATCCAGGCCCTATGGGGTCCGGTCCAATCCGAAGTCGGGGGTGAGCGAGGAACTCTCGCCTCTTCGTCCCGAATGTCGAGATTGGGAAGGCCGGGGACGCTCATAGACGTGAGGCCCATCACATCCACAAGGTCGGCTTGTCCGGCAAACTCTTGGGAAGCAAGAGACTCCTTTCCGGGAGACCAATAGTGTTTTCCCCATGGTGGGGGCCCTTGTGCGGGTGTTTCATGCCAGAAGAACGGCAGCGGCGACTGTGCCGCGGTTGAGCGGAAGGGGCAAGACCATGGCTGATGCGGCAATAGCAATCACAGAGCAGGGAAGGAAGAAGCCATACGTGCGCCCGGCTCCTGCCGGTTGCGCATCTTGCGCCAATCGGCGTCCCGGCTGGTTCTGCTCTCTGGGCAGCTCGGTCCTCGCCGATCTTGAGCTTGCCACCAGCACCATCTCTCTTCCCGCGCAGGCTTCGTTGTTTACCCAGGGCGAGGATGCCCGCTGCCTGTATCTGATTTGCGGCGGCTATCTGAAGCTCACCGCCGGCGGCAAGGAAGATCGGCAAATGATCGTCCGCGTGGCGGGACCGGGCTCGATGCTGGGGCTGTACGCCGTGCTGGCCCACGGGGTCTATGAAGTCTCTGCCGAGTCGCTCACCAGCGCGCAACTGCGCCCCGTCGAACGCGAACGGTTCCTCGACTTTTTGCGCAGCCACAAGGAGGCGCAGATGCGCGCCGTGCAGTGCATCTGCCAGGAGTATCGTTTCGCTCTGCAGGACGCCTGCCGCATCGCGCTCTCAGAAACCGTGGCCGCGCGCCTGGCCCGGTTGCTGCTGGAACTCGCCCATCAGATCGGTGAGCATCTCGACGCCGGCGCCTTCCGCTTTCCGCTTCTGCTCACCCACGAGGAATTGGCCTCGATGACCTGCACCACCCGCGAAACCGTCACCCGCACTCTGGGACAGTTTCGCAAGGACGATTGGATCTCCATCGAGGACTCCCTGGTAACCATTCGCCATCCCGAACGGCTGCAAGGGCTCGTCTAAGGTCGGGAAACTACGTCAACCACCAAAGTTTGCACTTTGCCGCTCCCGTCCGCCATAGTTTCCGAGTCAAAGAGATATGATTATTGGTAGCGCAACTTCATAGGTGGGTGTACATGTCTCGTATTCCGCGTATTCTTGCTTGCTCTTCTGTAATCCTTCTCTCCTGCTGCGTCGTCAAAGCCCAGAGCCCCGCGCCGGATCCAGCCTCAACTTCCGCTCCGCAGGGCGCCACGAACTCCCAAAGTCCGGAACTCCGCGAATTCCAGAAGATTGAGGATTCCTGGGCCGACTCGATCAACCAGCGCGACCAGTACGGCCTGGAGCTGGTGTTATCTCCTTTATTTGTGGATGTTTCCGCCAATGGCGACATCACCACCCGGAATCAGCAGGTGGCCATGGTGATCACCGGCGATGACAAGACCATTCACCTGGAGCAGCGCGTTGTGACCGTGCGGATGCTCGGCGATATCGCCATCACCAACGGTACCTACACGTTCCATCACAAGGTCAACTCCGCCCAGATAGTCGAAAAGGGAGTCTTCACCCACGTGTTCGAGCGTGTGCGCGGCGGCTGGCTGTGCATCAATTCGCAGCGCACGGTGCTTCGCGAAGATTCAAACGTGAAGCAGAAGAAGCAGTCGAACTCCGAACTTCCATTTCACATTCCGCTCTTCAGCAAGGGCGACAAAACAAATCCGTAGCGAATTTCTGAGGATTACCACCCCACCTGGCGCATCCGCTCAAGGATGATCGCGCTGTAATGAACCATGCGCTCGGGTCGTCGCTTCAGAGGCAACGGCAGAATCGCGGCTAGCTCTGCCGACTGTTGCCTGCCAATATTTCGAGCCGAAGTCTTGAAGAAATAGCGACACGCCGAATCTGAACCATAAATACCAGGACCCCACTCGACTACGTTGAGGTAGAGTTCCAGAATGCGCTGCTTGCCGAGGACAAATTCGGCCACCGGCACCAGCGTGAACTCCGCCCCCTTGCGGAGAATGGAGCGGCCCGTTCCGAAGAACAGATTTTTTACCAGTTGCTGCGTAAGGGTGGAGCCTCCGCGAATTCGCCCGCCTTCCATATCGCCTTCGGCAGCGAGCTGGATTGCATGCCAGTCGAACCCATGATGCTCGTAGAAGCGCGCATCTTCCGCGGCGATGACGGCATGTTGCAGATCGGGCGAGATCTGGCTGAGCGGGACAAATTGGTAGTGTTCCTGATACGGCCTATGGTGAATCCAGGCTTGCAAGCTGCGCTCGATATGCACAGCGGTCGTTGGTGGGTCGATCCACCGCGCGGCCACAAGGGTCAGCGCGGCAAGCAACCAAAGAAGCGCCACACCGAAGCCAAGCCCAAGCATAGAGGATCGGAGAAAGCCCTTCCAAAAGGGCGGCTTGGGGGGCGTGTCTGGTGTTTCATTCACATTTGAAGAATAAAGCCCGGGCCGGGCGGCGCGGATGGCGGACCGAGTCGGACGCTCTCAAAATCACCCGGACGTCTGTTTTGCCGGCTCGCCAACCCGCCTGGCCGCCTGTACCCGAATGGAAATATGCACCAGGCTAAGCGCGGCGGGCGTGACGCCGGGGATGCGGCTGGCCTGCCCGATCGTGATCGGGCGAACGCGCTCCAGCGTCTCCCGCATCTCGCGCGAAAGGCCGCTCATGGCGCCATACTCGATCCATTCCGGAATAGCCACAGCCTCGGCGGCCTTCAGCTTGTCGATCGACTTCCTTTGCTGGTCAAGGTAGCCGGCAAACTTGATCTCGGTCTCGACCGCGCGCGCCTCGTTGCGCAGCACCGCCCTGCCCACCTCCGCGCCCTGTCCGGAATCAATGCCCACAGCGGTCGAAAGCTCATCGAGCAGCGGATCCTGTGCCAGCGTCTCGCGAAGAACCCGCAAAATGGGCTCAATCGTCACCTCGGGCCGCTTCAGAAGTTGCGCCCACGTCAGGCCGGCTGTTGCTGTCAGCGCCCCAAACCCGGCGCTTGCCAGCTGAGCCGAACTCACCTTCAGCGTGCCCAGCAACACCTCCAGCTCCGCCATCCGTGCCTGCTTGCGCTCGTACTCCCCCCAGGCCTCATTCCCGATCAGCCCCAACCGTCGTCCATGAGGCGTCAGCCGGCGATCCGCATTGTCAATGCGCAGATGCAGCCGGAACTCGGCCCGCGAAGTGAACATGCGGTAAGGCTCGCTGATGCCCCGTGAGATAAGGTCGTCGATGAGGATGCCCGTGTATCCCTCGCTGCGGTCCATGGTGAAAGGCGCCTGCCCCTTGAGCCACAGCGCCGCGTTGATGCCGGCCATAATTCCCTGGCAGGCCGCTTCCTCATAGCCGCTTGTCCCGTTGATCTGTCCGGCCAAATACAGACCCTCCATGCTCTTCACTCGCAGGGTGCGATCCAGCTCGGTGGCGTCCACGCTGTCGTACTCAATGGCATAACCGGGGCGCAGCATCTCCGCCTCTTCCAGGCCCGGAATGGAGCGCACAATCTGCCATTGCACCTCCATCGGCAGCGATGTGGACATGCCGTTGACGTAGACCTCGTGCGTGTTCAGCCCTTCCGGCTCTAGGAAAAACTGATGCTGCGTCTTGTCCGGAAACTTCACGATCTTGTCTTCGATGGACGGGCAATACCTCGGCCCCACGCCCACTATCTGGCCCGAGTACATTGCCGACCGATGTACATTCTCGCGGATAATGCGCAGCGTCTCCGGGGTGGTAAACGCGATGTGGCAGCTAATCTGCGGCTGCACAATCCTCTTGGTCCTGAAGCTGAATGGAGTAGGATTCGCGTCACCCGGCTGCTCCTCGAACGCGTCCCACCGGATGGTTCGGCCGTCCAGGCGCGGTGGCGTCCCGGTCTTCAGCCTGCATGTGCGCAAACCCAGTGCGCGCAGCGCCTCGCCCAGCAGCACAGACGCAGGTTCTCCGCTTCGACCCGCCGGATAGCGCTCCTCGCCGCAGTGGATGAGTCCATTGAGAAAGGTGCCCGTGGTAATGATGGTGGCCCCGGCCAGCATCCGCCGTCCGTCGCGCAGCTTAAGCCCAATCACCCGCCGGCGTGGCCGAACCGGCCCCGGCGCCCGCGCCGCTTCATCAAGTCCCTCAGTCCCTGATCCCTGATCCCTGTCTTCGATCACCAGATCGACGACCTCAGCCTGCCGGATATGCAGTCCCGCCTGCGACTCAAGCACCTCGCGCATTTTCACGCGGTAAAGCTGCTTGTCGCACTGGGCGCGCGGGCTCCATACCGCCGGGCCGCGCGACGTGTTGAGCAGGCGAAACTGGATTCCCACCGCGTCGGCCACTTCGCCCATAATGCCGCCCAGCGCGTCCACCTCGCGCACCAGGTGGCCTTTGGCCACGCCGCCAATCGCCGGATTGCAGCTCATCTGTGCAATCAGGTCAAGGTTCATGGTGATGATCGCGGTCTTCAGCCCCATGCGGGCCGCAGCCATTGCCGCCTCGCACCCTGCGTGACCAGCCCCGACGACGACCACATCGTATTGTTCCGTGAATGCCATTCAACTCCGCAAAAACAGGTAATGGCTCAAAAAAGCCACGTCTAAACTATTCTACGGAAATCTGTCTTTTCGCGCAGAGCTTGATTACTCAAGTGCGCTGGAACATCTCTGCCGTAAGAGAATCTCCTCTATAATTGGGGCCGTCTCTCAAACCTAAGGAAGATGCGAGGGCTATCGAGCCAAATGAACATTTGCTCGTGCGGCAGCATATTTAATGAACGGGGCTTGCAGTGTGCTCGCTGCGAAGCTCTGCAGGTTCTTGGGCTTGGCAAGGATGCAACTGAGAATGAGATCGGAACCGCCTATCGGCTTTTCGTCAAGGCCTGGAGTCCGGAGGCCATGCAAGGCGACGAGGCGCTGAAATTGGCCGCACAGAACAAGCTGGCGGACATGCATGCCGCGTACGAATATCTCTCGATGACTTCAACTGAGCGATCGGAGCATGAACGGCCAGTCTATCTAACCTCTCGAGCAGCTCCGCCAGAGGCAACGCCTGAAACCATGCAGGCTCCACAAAGGGCTTCCGCAGGGTATACAACGCTTGTAGTCGTCCCAACCCCACCGCCTCCAAAGGGCCCAACCCTCTGGCAGAGGATCAAGGCGATCTACAGGTTTTGGAGGAGGATCAGGGTGCTGCTTTGGCTTGCCACGATCATTTTCGTGCTTCTCACGGGCAGATCCATACGGGACTATTTCAAAACGGAAAGAGCCAGAAGCGAACAAGCGGCCGGCTTGAACGCTGCCGGCAACCCGGATGCTTCGAACCCGGCTGGGGCGCCGAAAGAAGATTCCCAGGATGCGGCAAGACGAGAAGGCCAGGGTTCGGCCGCTCGGAGTTCTGCATCCGCGGTGGGGGGCGGATCGCAAACCCAGCGAGCGGGCGCGAGGCAACCAACCAACGGTCAGGGCCAGACGAGAAAGATCTATTCCTATCTCACGGTCGGTTCCACCAGAGACGAGGTTCTGGCGCAGCAAGGCCCTCCAACGGCGTCGTCTGACGACAAGCTCGTGTACGGCAAGTCGGAACTGTATTTCAAGAACAACCTGGTAACCGGTTGGCGAATCGACCTTGCATCAACCCCGATTCGGGTGAAGCTTTGGCCGCAATCGGCCGTCGATCCCGATCTGGCCTATTTTACGGCTGGCTCAACCAAAGACGAGGTCCTCGTGGTTCAGGGAACGCCCACGGCATTCTCCGACGATAAGTACGAGTACGGCGGTTCCGAGGTATATTTCCGCAATGATCGAGTCGTAAATTGGAAGAACGATATCGGCTCGATTCCGCTGAAGGTGCGGCAATAGCATGAAGAAAAGCCCCTATGTTGAAGCCAGGCGAACTCTTCGCCACCCGTATGCGGCCAGAACCAGCAACACGGCGGCGGCCATGTAGACGACAGGTGTGCTTGACGCGGGCGTGGTTCCCATAAAGTCGAGCGGGCGAATGTGGTGCAACGGGCCGACGTACCACCACGCTGTGTAGAGGGCTTCAAAGAACTTGCGGCTGCCGCTGGCCACGCCCAGCGCCAGGGCCAGCGCCGGAATGAATAACGCGCCGGCGCCCCATGCGGCAAGGCCAGCAAAGTCTCGCATCATAAAGAGCCGCAGCGCGAGGCCGCCGCCGGTGATTGCAGCCAGCAGCACGCCCGCGGCAAAGGTGGCCAGCAGTTGGCGCGGTACGGCATGTGGGGCGGAGAAAATCAGCGGCCCGGTGGAAAACTGCTTCTCGCGCGTGCCCATCTGCGACCAGAAGAGAGCCGGCCATATCCATGCGAAGACAATTACGCCCGAGCGGGCTGCGTCGAGCGGCGCGGCAAAGCTGGCGACGATCAGTCCCGCGGCGACCGTGTACCACCACCAGGCGTGGCCGCGCAGAAGCAGCAGAAGCTCGGCGCGGACAAGCGTAAAGAATCGCGTCCGCGACCCGGCTTGCGGCAGCGGCGCTAGCTGGGCTGCGGAAAGGTGCATCTGCGGCAGTCCGATTGAGGTCTCTTCGAGAGGGCCATCGAGGATGTCTGCCTGGGCCGCAGTCAGCGCTTTGGTTTTTCGGGCCGGCTTCAGTTTTTTTGCGGCGAACCAGCCTGCCCGCGCCGGATCGAACCGGTCGAAGAAAAAGGCGGCGAGCAAGGCAAGCGCGACCGCTGCCGCGAACAGCATTCCCCGGCTCAATACCAGCGCCGGGGTCCATTTGACCCCGGTCCAGAGAAAGGTCTTGGTGGCCGGGTTCTCGCCGCCGATGTTGAACGACGCACCGCCGCTATAGTCCTTGTCGAGGCTGTCCACCTGTTTCTGCATCTGGCTCATCACGGAAACAATGCCCGAGAAATCGATGAAAGGGTTCACCTCGTAGTTCCCTGACCCTTTCACCACGCCGTTGGCGCCCAGAACCAGAAGAAATATCCAAAGAAAGACGTAGAGGATGTTGCCCACTCCACCGCGCAACACGGGAAGGCTCTCAAACAGCACAGCCAATGCCGCGGTAACGGCAACTGCACTAAGCCCTAACAGCAGCACAGGAGAGACCAGCGCGATCAGATCGATGTGCGGATCGGCGCGGTGGAACAACTGAATCACAATTGACCCGAGAGCCAGTACCAGAACCATGGCCGCGAGAACAGCGAAGTTGCTGAGAGTCTTGCTGAGCGTGTAGAAGCTCTTGCCAATGGGCGTGGTGGCCAGAATCTGTCCCACGCGGGTTTCGCGGTCGCGCTGAATAGCGTTCTTGACGATATAGAAGCCAACCAGCGTAAGCCACATTGAGGCGACCAAGCCAACCACCGAACCGAGCCACGCGGAGTTATCCATGCCGCGATACTCGTCAAGCTTCAGCACCATTTGTCCGGCATAGACGGCATAGGCAAGGTAAACCGAAAAGGCCAGCGTGAGCAGGAAACTATAGCGACGCACACGCTCAAGAAAGTCGGCGCGCACCATGTGATAAAGAGCGCGGGAGCGGATCATGCCGCGGCACCGGCCTGGGCTGCGGCGCGATGTTCCGAGAGGCAGTAGAGGTAGGCGTCCTCAAGGTTCGACGGCACCGGTTGTGCGCCCTGGGGAGGCCGATGGCCCAGCACGCGGACATGGACCCCATCGCTGCGGCGGGTGGTGCTGCTGATAAGAAATTGCTGTTTGGCGGCATTCAGTTCCGCGCTTGAAACCACCCACTCCCACACTTTGCCTTCAACCTGCTGCAGCAACACTTCAGGCGTTGCGTGCGCCACCAGCGAGCCGTTTGCAATCAGGGCTATGTCGGTTGCAGTTGCCTCTACGTCGGAAACAATATGGGTTGAAAGAATGACGATGCGTTCGCCGGAAAGGTCAGAGAGCAGGTTGCGAAAACGCACACGTTCCTCAGGATCGAGGCCGGCGGTGGGTTCGTCCACAATCAGCAGTTGGGGATCGTTGAGCAGAGCCTGCGCGATTCCGACCCGCTGCTTCATGCCGCCGGAAAAGCCGCCCAGCGGGCGCTTGCGAGCTTCGGTCAGGTTCACCAGTTCCAGAAGCTCCCGAATGCGCCGCGCAGCCGATGCCGAGTCGAGACCCTTTACCGCGGCAAGGTATTCGAGGAACTCCTGAGCGTTCAGATTCGGATAGACCCCGAAGTCCTGGGGCAGGTAGCCTAGCACCGACCGAAGCGCGTCGGGGTCGCGGGCAATGTCCACGCCATTCCAAAGTACGCGGCCTTCGGTGGCCCTGGTAATGGTGGCCAGGATGCTCATCAGCGTGGATTTGCCCGCGCCGTTCGGTCCCAGCAGGCCAAGCACGCCGGGCTTCAGTTCCAGGCTGAAGCTGCGCAGGGCCAGAACTCCCCCGCGATAACGCTTCGAGACCTTTTCAATTTCAAGCTTCACTTGTTCTCCGTCGGCACCAGGCAGTGTTGTAGTTTACGTTTGGCGGGCCGGGAAGTTCCATTTTGTGCATGCCGAGGGTGCCTGACACTTTGCCGGCGCTGCAATGGAGCTGGCTGATCGAGGTTCGTGGCTTCCCACCCACCCCCCGATGAGACTGCGGGCAGGATGGGGCACCCTCGTTGTCGGATGGTCTGCGAGTGGCCCCCGGCCTCCATCTGCCCGAGGATTGGAACTATCGCGGTGCGTCTTGTTTTTTCTCCTGCGCGCGAAGATAGGCCGCTACCTCGGTTCGGCCTTCGTGCTCCGCCCACTCGGCCGGAGTGGCGCGCCAAAGCACGTCTTTCTGGTCCAGCTTTGCGCCGCGTTCGACGAGGAGGCGAACAAGCTCCGCATTGCCGAACCCGGCGGCGTGGTGCAATGGGGTGCCGTGCGAGTGTCCGCCGATGGGGTGATAGCGATCTGGATTTTCGCCCGCGTCGAGCAGCAGGCGGGTACATTCGACGCGCCCATACTGGACCGCCAGGGCGAGCGCGAGATGGCGCTGGCGGCCGTCGGCGGCTGGCAGCAAGCGGCGAACCTCCTCAAGGCGGCCAAGGGCGACCGCGATGGGAAGCGTGATGCGGCCGCCGCGCTGAATCAAGGCGGCGACCGCTTCAAACCCGCCATGAAGAGCCGCCGCTTCGATGGCGCTGTTGGGGTCCGCCCCGTGATCGCATAGCAAGTTGATTAACGGGATTTGCTTGCGGCATTGCTGCGGCACGCTGCCGGTGGCCACCAGCGCCAGTGTCACTTCGCGCTCTGCCAGGGTGGGGCCGGCATCGAGAATCACCTGCGTTACTTCGACTATGTTGTCGGGCATGGTGGCGTGGCGCACGGGGTTCCCGGCGACAAACTCAATCAGCGTCGCATGGTGAAAGTAGTTCCAGCCTTCGAACGCGATTTGCCGATGCACGAGTTTGGGATGCAGCTTGAGCCAGGCGCGCAGGCCTTGCGCGTCCCCAGCGTCGATGAGGTTGACGGCGCGGCGAAATATGGGATCTTCAATGCGCTCGTGGTGGGGCAGGTCGAGGCGGTCGGTGAGGGTGGGTTTTTCAATGTGGCGCTTGAGGCGCGCCCAGCTTGGATACCCGCTTTGGCGGGCGATGGTGAGCTGCGCATCGGCGAGCAGGAATTTTGCGTCGTGGATTTCGGCGTCGGTGGAATTGCGGAAGCGGGGATGAAACTCGCGAATGCGCTGGGCGGTGTCGGCGGTGCGCGCCGCGCGTTCGCGCAACAGGGCCTTGGCTTGTTGTTTGAGGTGGTCGAGATTTGGGTTGGGTGGGAGTCGCTTTACCGGCATGACGAACTTCCTTTCGCTCGCCCTTGTGTCCGCATGTGTGGGCAGAAAGTCAGTTCGCTGAAACGAATTGTGGACTGCAAGGTGGACTTGAAGTCCTTTCCGCGGACCGGATGCGCCCTTTTGCGCAGAGGTAGATTATCACGGGGCAAAGTTGGCGGTCCAGCGGAATTGGAGCACAAATTCGGAGGAGCAATGAGGGATGAGGCTGAGGGGCTCGGCGACCAGGATCGAGTTGAATCAATGATCGGCTTCGTCTGGCAGCGGCACCGCGACGGCTCCGGAATTCAGATGGGGTCGCGGCTTGATGGGCGCGCCAACAGGCGCATCCTGGGATGGGCTTGGGGGCGGGTCTGGTTCTGTACGTTCTGCGATATTGCCGAGCAGTAGCTCCTGCAGTTTCCTGATTGTTTCAACGTCTGCTTCGAAATATGCCTTCGCATAAGCTTGCACGTAATCGCCCACCGGAAACCCACGCAGTTCGCGCTCCAGGTCGTCGTAAATGGATTTCCTTTCCTCGCCCATGCAAGCATCTTACAGCCGGTTCCGATGCGCCCAAGCGCCGCAATCTACAATGGAACCCGAGATGAATTGGAAAGAATTAGCAGAAGAAGTGATCGCCGAAGATGCGGGGGGCGATTCCACGGAGCCAATAACCGGCATCGAATACGACTCGCGCCGCGTGCGCCCTGGCACGGTGTTTGTGGCCATGAAGGGCGGCTCGACCGACGGCAATCGCTATGTTGAGAAGGCCATCGCGTCGGGCGCGTTGGGCATTATCACCGACTCCGCGCAGAAGTTCGATCATCTGCTGGTTTTCGAGCCTGGCCTGCCTGTGCTGGAGGTCGAACATGGGCGGCGCGCGTTGGCCGAGGCTTCCGCTGCTTTTTTTGGACATCCAGAGCGGAAGATGGCGGCGACCGGGATCACCGGGACCAACGGCAAGACCACCACGGCATTCCTGACGGAAGCTCTGCTGAATGCGGCCGGGCGCACCAGCGTGCTGGTGGGGACGATTGAATATCATTTGGCCGGCGAGGTTCGCCCGTCGGTTCACACTACGCCGGAGTCGCGAGATCTGTTCGAGCTGATGGCCGAGGGCGCGGCTCGCGGAGCCACGGAACTGGTAACGGAAGTGTCCAGCCACGCGCTGGACCAGGGGCGGGCTTGCGGTGTGAATTTCGACGTGGCAATCTTTACCAACTTGACGCGCGACCATCTGGATTATCACTCGACAATGGAGAAGTACTTTGCGGCCAAGCGCCTGCTGTTCGATGGCATTGTTTATCCGGCTCCACGCGTAGCCGTGATCAATGCGCACGATCCGAAGGCGGAGGAACTGGCGGCTGCGGCGCGCAAGGCGGGTGCGGAAGTTCGAACCTACGGCATCGGCGCGGGCGAATGGCGGGCGGCAAGTTATCGGCTCACTCCCGGCGGCGCAATTTTGGATCTCGAAACGCCGGCTGGCTCGGCACAAGTGACTTCGCGGCTGGCCGGCGAGGTAAACATTCTGAACCTGCTGGCAGCCTTCACGGCCGCACACGCTCGCGGTGTTTCATTCGAGGCCCTGGTTGACGCCGTGCCGCTGCTGAAGCCGGTTCCGGGGCGATTCCAGAGTGTGGATGCGGGGCAGCCCTTCACCGTGATTGTGGATTACGCGCACACCGACGATGCCTTGCGCAATCTGACTCGGCTGGCGCGGCAGATGACGGAGCAGGCCGGCCGCCAAGTGATTACCGTCTTCGGCTGCGGCGGCGACCGAGACCGCACCAAGCGGCCGAAGATGGGTCAGGCCGCGGGCGCGGGAAGCGATTTTGTGGTGGCCACCAGCGACAATCCGCGAACGGAAGAGCCGATGGCGATTCTGGCCGAGATTGAGCCGGGGTTGAAGGCCAGCGGGGTGAAATATACCGTGGAGCCGGATCGCGCCGCAGCCATTCGAGTGGCGCTGAAGGCGGCGGCGCCGGGCGACGTTGTGCTGATTGCCGGCAAGGGCCACGAGAAGGAACAGATTCTGGGCTATAGCACGATTCCTTTCGATGACTCCGCGACGGCACTATCGGCGCTGGGGGAATTGGGCTATGGTGGAGAGCAATGAAGCTGACATTGGCAGAGGCGGCAATTGGCGCGGGCGCGGTGCTTGAGGCTCCGGCCAGCGTTGAGGCTTCGGGCCTGCTGCAAGTCAACGGGTACTCGATCGATTCGCGCACCGTGTCGCCCGGAGAGCTGTTCTTTGCAGTGCGTGGCGACCGGCTGGATGGGCACGATTTTGTGAGCGCGGCTTTGGAGCGCGGGGCGGTTGCGGCGGTGGTGAGGCGGGCGCTGGTGGCAGGGTTGCCCGACGCCGCGCTAAGCGCGCCCCTGCTGATTACCGAAGATCCGCTGATTGCGCTGCAGTCCCTGGCCGCGCATGTGCGCCGCCAGTGGGGCCGGCGGGTGGTGGCCATTACCGGCTCGGCAGGCAAAACCACAACCAAAGAAGCAGTGGCCGCCGCGCTGGGCGCCAAGTTCAAGGTGCTGAAATCGCAAGGCAATCTGAACAATGGCTTCGGCCTGCCGCTGCAACTGCTGCGCCTGGAACCGGAACATGAAATTGCGGTTGTGGAAATGGGGATGAACCACATAGGCGAGATCGCGGCGCTGGCGCGCATCGCCGCACCCGACTGGGGTGTGGTGACAAACGTGGGAACGGCGCATATTGAAAACTTTTCCGAGGGCCAGGGCGGCATTGCCCGCGCCAAGTTCGAACTGGTGGCCGCGCTTCCAGCCAACGGCGTGGCTTTCCTGAACTGCGACGACCCTTACGTCTCGCAGTTTGGCCGCGAGTTTCCGGGGCGAGTGGTTTATTTTGGCGCTGGGCCGTGTGCCGATCCGCAATACCTTGAGAGCAAAGAGGATGTTGACGGACTGCACGTGCGTTATCGCGCCGGGAATCGCGAGGGCTGGCTGACGCTTCACCTGCTGGGAGCGCACAACGCGTCGAATGCGCTGGCGGGTTTGGCGGTTGCGCTGGAAGCGGGAGTCGAGCTGGATGCGGCGGTCGAGGCGCTCGGGTCGCTGACGGCCGGCGACAAGCGCGGGCAGGTTCTGGAGATTGGCGGGGCGACGATTTTGAACGACAGCTATAACTCGAATCCCGAAGCGCTGCGCTCCATGATTCGCACGCTGGCCGCGCGTCCGGCGCGACGCCGCATCCTGTTGGCAGGGGAGATGCTGGAGATGGGCGGCCATGGCCCCGCGCTGCACGCCGCTTGCGGACGCGCCGCCGCCGAGGCCGGAATCGACCTGGTTGCCGGGGTTGGCGGCAACGCGGAACACCTGGCCGCCGCCGCCTGCAAGGGCGGGGTGGCCGCATTGTTCCTTCCCAACGCCGAAGCCGCCGGGCGCTGGCTGCTGATGAATTTGCAGCCGGGCGACGTGGTGCTGGTGAAGGGCTCGCGCGGCGTGCATCTGGAGCGGGCTATCGAGGCGGTCAGGGCCGGGAATCCGGCTGTGGAGGGGGAGTGAGGGTGGTGCGAGTTGGTATCAGGCAGGTGCTGATTGCTGTTGTAATGATCGCTGCCATGCAGGTTTCGGCCAGGGCGGACGCGTCGTGGACCACGCCGTTTCCTGCTTTCCGAATTGCAGGGAATATTTATTACGTGGGCAGCGCGGACCTCGGGTCGTATCTGATTGTCACTCCCAAGGGAGACATTCTGATCAACAGCAGCTTTGAGGCTAATGTGCCGCTGATCGAGAAAAGCATGGAGCAGTTGGGCTTCCACTTCAGCGATGTCAAGATACTGCTCATCAGCCATGCGCACAACGACCATTGCGCGGGCGCGGCGGAGGTGATCAAGCTGACCGGGGCGAAGTACTTTGTGATGGATGGGGATGTGCCGGTGGTCGAGTCAGGCGGCAAGGCCGACTTCGCCTATGGCGCAAAGAGCGAGAACTGGTACCCGCCCGCGCATGTCGATCGCGTGCTGCATGACGGCGATACTGTTTCGCTCGGTGAAACGGTCCTGACGGCCCACAAGACCGCCGGCCACACCAAGGGCACCACTACCTGGGCGCTGGATGAACCCGGCGTTGCGGAAGTGGATGCGGGCCGTCCGCTGCACGTGGTTATCGTCGGCAGCCCCAACGTCAACCCCGGCTACAAGCTGGTGGATAACAAAAACTACCCGGCAATTGCCGCCGACTACGCGCAGGGCTTTCGGGTGCTCAAGGCGCTGCCCTGCGACATCTTTCTCGGCGCTCACGGCCAATACTTCGACCTGAAAGAAAAGTATGCCCGCTGGAAAGGCGGAGAGCGGAACGCGTTTATCGCTCCTGATGACTACAAAGGGTATATCGCTGAACGGGAGCAGGCATTTGAAGACGAACTGAAGCGGCAGACCGCCGGCGCGCCCGGCAGTCGGTAGTGGTGCAAATTCCGGCCGGGCGGTTAACCGCCCGCGATCCATTGCGCACGATATTTGGCAACTGGAAATCGGCTTGCAAATGATTTTTGCAAGCTGTTTCTGTCGAGCAATGAGATACTTCCCTGCATGGACACCCTGAAATCGCGCAACGCGCGATAGAGGACAGGTGGAATTGCGGGCGCAGCGCCCTTCAGAGCAGTAAGGGAACTGTGATGTTTATCGCAAAACCGAGAGGCCGAAGATGAAGTACGGCTTGCACTTCTTTTTCTTGAACAGCGTCTTGACAGCGGCGTTATTTGCGCAATCGGCTGTGCAAGCACCCGGTGCTCCATCGAGCGCAAGCACCAAATCCGTGGCTGAAATCTGCGGGGGTGGGGCCACCTATGAAGGACTTGTCGGCAACTGGCGCAAGCCGTCTTCACGACAAGACTACTTATTCGGCGGACATCCCATTGAACTCACGATCACGTCGCCGGAATACGAAGATCGTCAGTCCGACGCCAAAGAGGCATCCTCTCAGGGCTTGTGCGATTGGGGGACAACTTGGGTAGGCATACAAGTCTCCACAGATGGCGAGGAGAATAGCTTTGCCGACGGCGGAGGTGAGGCACGTGGCGGGACCGGCAAGTTACTCCCTGAATCTCTGGCGCGCATCGAGTCATTGATCGAACGTCTTCCCGAGGACGGCCATCGTGTTCCACCGCCTGAACGGAGATTGCTGGTGACTGTGCATCGTAACGACCAAAATCTGGTCCGATTGTATGACACAGCAAATCTCCCCGACAAGATCATCGAACTGATCCGCGTGACAGGTGTGCGAATCAGCGTTCGAACGCCTGTGCTTCATCCGGATACGGTTTGGTCTGCAAAGCAGACGGAAACCAGCGGTCTCTGGGCGGCCAAACATGAGGAATGCGGAGGCGATATCTGTGGCCTCATCGTCAGTCCCAATAAGACGATCGCTGTCTTCCACGATGGTTCGAATAACACACTTGAGGTTGTCCAAGGCAGTACTCGACCGGGATCTGGCTATTTTTCCGTGAGTAAAGTTCTTCGCAAGATCCCCGAAACCTGGCAGCCAGCCAATGGAGGATGCGACGCAGGCGGCAATTTCTCACCGGACGGCGGCTATTTTCTTGTTACGTTACTCTGCCACGAAGGGGTTGTGCTTTACGATACGCGCGAATGGGAACTTATCGCTGATTCGCGGGTGTTTCCGCAGAGACTGACGGAGTATCTCCCGTTTGCGGATTGGCGGCTCGGAATTGCCGTCAAAAAGAATCGGAGAACCGAGGTTTGGGATATGCAATCTCATCGGAAACTTTTTCCGCTGGATGGGGTGGGCTTCGTGTGGGGGTTTGCATTGTCGCCGGATGGTTTGCGGCTAGCTGTTTATAGTGAACCGAGCGACGAGGACGAACGGAAACGCGGTGAATGGCACCTGGACGTTTGGAACCTGAAGGACGGCAAAAAGCTGCACGAATACTGGCCAGTGGAGTGGGCTTCCAGTCCGCATGTAGATCCGGTTTGGTGGGCGAGTGGCCGATGGCTTGCGGCTCCGTTCTACATCGACTTCTCGGGCGGTAGCGGTATTGGCTTGTGGGATGTCGAGACCGGCCGGTATGTAGGAAGTCTGAGTCTCCCCGAGAGATGCGATGCGAGCAAGGGTCTGTTGGCTGACGGAGAAAAACTGGTGGTGCGATGTTCGGTGGACAAGAAAGAGCAAGTGCAGGAATGGAGCGTGGAAGGAGTAGAAAGACAGTTGCGGTCTGCCGCAAATTCTGCTTCCACCCAAGGTTATACTGCTCGGTAGAACTGAGATCGAGCCCATGCAGTCCGCTTGTTCCTGAAATGTCAAAGAAAGGACGCCCGAAGTGTTCCGTCCGGATGGTCGCCATTCCTGAAACTGTACCATCCCTGCAGCCGCCAGTCTTGCATCCCAGGCCAAATGGCGCGATAACCATGCCAGTTGGCCAATATGAACGTCGACAAGCGCATTTTTCGCTGACAGCGCGTGATCGGGCAAGACACAACCAAGGCATCAGCATCGCCAAGGGCGCACCATGTTTTCCAACAGCCTGCACACTCCCGGCGCTGTAGAATCATCCTGAAACCCGCCTCATTCCGGCCTTGGAGGCTCTTTGCTTTACTGGCTGCTCTACGAAAAGCTGTTTCCGTTCTTTCATCCGTTCCGGATCTTCCGATACCTGACGTTTCGCACCGCATTTGCCTCGCTCACGGCGCTGCTGATTGCGCTGTTCATCGGTCCATGGGTTATCCACAAGCTGCGCGAGTTTCAGATCGGCCAGTTCATCCGCGAAGACGGGCCGCAGTCGCATCTCAAGAAATCGGGCACGCCCACCATGGGCGGCATCCTCATCGTAATCGCCATCCTGCTGCCCACCGTGCTGTGGTCCGACCCGTCTAATTGGTTTGTGTGGATCGCGGTGTTTTCGACGCTCGCTTTCGGCGCTATCGGGTTTGCCGACGACTACATCAAGGTGGTTCACCGGCGCAGCCTGGGCCTGACGGCGCGCGCCAAACTGCTTTACCAGGGACTAGCCGGGGCGGCCGTGGCCATTGCGCTGGTGGTGCTGGAGCAGTTCCGTTTTTTTTCCACGCGCCTCACGGTCCCGTTCATCAAGCAATGGCGGCCTGACCTGGAATGGCACTGGTGGCCGGCGACGGTTCCGCACCTGTGGTTCTTAGCCTTTATTCCCTTCATCGCGTTTGTAGTTTTCGTCCTCACGCTTTCGTCGAATGCCGTGAACCTGACCGACGGCCTGGACGGGCTGGCCATCGGCTGCACCATCATCGCCGCCGGGGCGCTGGCGGTGCTTACCTACGTCAGCGGCCATGTGGTCTTTGCCGATTATCTTGAATTGCAGCACATGCCCATGGTTGGCGAATTGACCGTGTTTTGCGGGTCCATGGTGGGCGCTTCCATCGGATTTCTCTGGTATAACGCCCATCCCGCCGAGGTATTCATGGGCGACGTTGGCTCGCTTGCCCTGGGCGGAGCGATTGGGACGGTGGCGATCATCATCCGGTCGGAATTGCTGCTGCCGCTGATTGGCGGCATTTTCCTCATTGAGGCGGCGTCGGTGATCTTGCAGGTGGGCAGCTACAAGCTGCGCAACGGAAAGCGTATCTTCAAGATGGCCCCGCTGCATCATCATTTCGAGCAACTGGGCTGGAGCGAATCGAAAATCATTGTGCGCTTCTGGATTGGCGCGCTGGTGTTTGCATTGTTTGCACTCACCACGTTGAAATTGCGTTAGAGTGAGCCCGCGCGGCGCGCGATGCGGTACACAATAGAGAGTAGCGTGTAGCGGGGCCTGAGGATCGTGCCGGCATGATGGAACTCAAAGGCAAGAAAGTCCTGGTAGTGGGGCTGGGAAAATCCGGTCTGGCGGCGGCTTTGTTTCTGCGCCACCGCGGCGCACAGGTTACGGTGAGTGACGCTCGCAGCGCCGAAGCGCTGGCCAAGGACATTCCCGCGCTGCTCGAAGAGGGCATCATGGTGGAGACGGGCGGGCACGGCCTGCTCACCTTCCGCCGCCAGGACCTTATAGTGGTGAGCCCCGGCGTGCCGTTGAATACGCCCGAACTGGCGCAGGTGCGCAGCTTCGGTCTGCCGGTGATTGGCGAGTTGGAGTTGGCCGCGCGTTTTCTCAAGGGCAGGATACTGGCTATTACCGGCTCCAACGGCAAGACGACCACCACGGCGCTGGTGGGCGAGATTCTTGAGAAGGCGGGCATTCCCACGCTGGTTGGCGGCAACATTGGCGTCCCCGTGGTGTCGCTGATTGAAGCAAGCACGGACGAAACGTGGTCGGTGCTTGAGGTTTCGAGTTTTCAGCTTGAGAGTACATATCAGTTTCACCCCAGCATCGCCGTTATCCTGAACATCACGCCCGACCACCTTGACCGGCACGGCACCTTCGAGAACTACGCGCTGGCCAAGGAGCGCATCTTCGCGGCGCAGGAAGGGAACGACAGCGTGGTGCTGAACGCCGACAATGAGCGTGCGGCGCAGGCCGCAGGCCGTTCGTCCGCCAAGGTCTACTCGTTTTCCGTTGAGCATCCTGTGGAGCGCGGAGCCTGGCTGGAGCAGGGTTACGTGGTCTATCGCGCTGACGGGGATGCGCCGGTGGAAGCAGTGATGCCGCTGAGCGGAATCCCGCTGAAGGGTACGCACAATGTGGAGAATGTGCTGGCGGCGGTGTGCGCGGCGCGGTTGGCCGGCGCGCCGGTGGATGCGATTCGCAAGGCCATTGAGGACTTTCGCGCGGTAGAGCACAGGCTGGAATATGTGGCCACCATCAACGGCGTCGAGTACTACAACGATTCCAAGGCTACCAACGTGGACGCGACAGCCAAAGCAGTAGCCGCATTCAACTCCGGCATTCACCTGATTCTGGGCGGCAAGGACAAAGGCTCGGACTATACGCTGCTGGCGCCACTGCTCAGGGAGCGGGTGCGCGCGGTGTATACCATCGGCTCGGCGGCGGCCAAGATTGAGTCGCAACTGCGCGGGGTGGTTTCGATACGCACTTGCGAGACGCTGGATGTTGCGGTAGACGCGGCAGCCAATGCGGCGCGGCCCGGCGAGGTGGTGGTGCTGGCCCCAGCCTGTTCAAGCTTTGACCAGTTTGAGAACTACGAGCACCGCGGAAGGGTCTTCAAGGAACTTGTCGGCGAACGCAGGGGATGGAAGGCATGAGCGCGCGCATAGGGGTGGACAAGTGGATGTTCTTCACAACCATGCTGCTGGTGGTGGTGGGGCTGGCCATGGTTTTTTCCGCCTCGGCAGTGGTGGCGCAGGAGCAGTATCACTCCGAGTTCGCCTCGGTGGGCAGGCAGGCGCTTTGGGCTCTGGCGGGCCTGCTGGCTTTGCTGGTGCTGATGCACCTGGACTACACGATCTATAAGTCGCCCAAGTTTATTTATCCGGCGTTGTGCTTGACTACTTTGCTGCTGGTCTTCGTTTTCCTCATTCCCGGTTCGCACAACACGCATCGCTGGATTCGCTTTGGCGGGCAGTTTACCTTTCAGCCGTCGGAGATTGCCAAGCCGGTGCTGGTGCTGTTTCTGGCCTGGTTTCTGCACACGCGGCTCGACCAGATGCGCGACTGGAAGCATACGCTGCTGCGCGCGGCCATCATGCCGGTAGTGTTTATCCTGCTGATCGTGAAGCAGCCCGACCTGGGAACGGCGTTGGTGCTGGGCGGCGTTACCCTGATGATGCTGGCTCTGGCCGGAATGGAATGGAAGTGGCTGCTGCTGAGCGTATGCGTGGCTCTGCCCCCGTTGGCCGCGCTGCTCATCCTGGTTCCGTGGCGCTTCCGGCGCTTGCTGGCGTTTATCAATCCCGATGCCGACCCGCAGGGCGCGGGCTTCCACATCAATCAGTCGCTGATCGCTGTGGGCACGGGCGGGCTTACCGGCCGCGGTTACATGGAGGGCATGGCCAAGCTGTTTTATCTACCCGAGGCGTCAACGGATTTTATCTATGCCAACATCGCGGAGGAGCTTGGATTCATTGGCGCGGTTCTGGTTTTGCTGCTGTTTGTGACGCTGGGCGTGCGCGGCATGAGGGCGGCGTTTCACTCGCAGGATTCCTTTGCCCGGCTGGTAGCGTTCGGCATCACCTCGACGATCGTGCTGCAGGCCTTTTTCAACATCAGCGTGGTGCTGTCGCTGGTGCCGACGAAGGGGATTCCGCTGCCGTTGATCTCTTCGGGCGGGACTTCGCTGTTCTGTACGCTGGCTAGCATTGGGGTGCTGCTGAACATTACTCGGCGAGCGGGATAAGCGGTATCCGTGAAGGTGTAGACTTTCGTCCAAAGGAGAATACGTCCATGGGCGGTGACTGTAGATTCGAGATTCCTGAAGAATGCAGGCAATTCGGCGAGGCAAGTTTCGACGAAAGACGACGGGTTGCAATGAGTTTCATTGGGATGTTCGTCGCGAGGGCTGCGCCACCGACGAGCGTCGATGATTCAGACGAAGCTTGGACCCAGTCAGTCCGTAGGCGCTTTATTGAAACCTGTCCTGAGGGTTGTTATGCCCTTCCAAGCGACCCACTCACACGAAAGGGCGAATTCCTCGTCGATTACACATGGGCGGAGGAGGAGAATGGTAAGCGCGTTCTTTTAGCGAGTGAAAGTGAATGGGGATCAGGACGGTTTGGAAGGATACATTGGACCCCTGTCGAGCATGATTTTGAAAAACTGCTGGCGATAAAAGCGCCATTTAAGGTTCTCATTTTTTCATCCATCTGCGGGCCCGCCGGGTCGATGCAGGTGGCTGACTTTTCTTTTGACTATGCGAAGGAAAAGCTCAAAGTATCCTTGGAAAATTATGGGCACCATATTCCCGGCGAAGTCTACATATTCATCGATTTTCCGCAGACCCGCAAGCCTGACGGAGACGGAAAATATCAGTCGTTCATTTGGTTGGCAAAGAAGTTTGGGAGGAATGAAGTGAAGCCTGAAAAGGGCCCGGACGGCGATCTCATCCGACCTTGAAATCGATGAAATCGCGGATACGAACTTAATGCTGGCATCAAGGAGAGATTTCGGGTGGACCCGATAGGATTCCCACACCCCGGTGCGCGGGTAAAACGAAAGGCCGACGGTCTGCTAGGTGAAGTGTACGCAAGTGATCCCAGCAAGGATCTTCTGACAGTCCGCTGGTCAGCGCGATCCGGGCATAACACACTTGTCTGCACCTCAGAGCAATTTTTCCGTGATTGGGAGGCGACGAACAGGGAAAGGACTAACCTGAGTCAACCCGGAAAGGTGCTGATTGTCGTTATCACAGCAATCGCGCTCTTCGCCTTCATGAAGGCATGTAGCTCTGACCCATCAATGCCTTCCAACCCAGCCACTTCCGGCGT